>Ga0326726_10001716_pt1 | contig 20380 bp, 13 predicted proteins | sample MHFenrmetagenome_2_FD_207603 | JGI IMG/M metagenome (GOLD analysis project Ga0326726, IMG submission 207603) | Lab enriched peat soil microbial communities from Michigan Hollow, Ithaca, NY, United States - MHF15MN | ecosystem: Environmental > Terrestrial > Soil > Wetlands > Peat | place: USA... | reverse complement strand
CGCGCCGCACGGCTCCCATCGTCGAGCTCGGCCCCGCTGTGCTCACGACCGATCCGGCGACGAACGGGACCAGCGCACCGCGTGATGCCACGCTCCTGGTGACGTTTACCGAAGCGGTCAATGTCGACAACGGCTGGTTCAGCCTGACGTGCGCGAGCAGCGGAGCGCACTCGAGCGCGACGTTTGCGGCGAATCGTGGAGGACAGGACCACTACATCACGCCGAACGACAACTTCACGGCCGGCGAGCAGTGCACGGTCACGATCTTCAAGGACCGGGTGCACGACGTCGATCTGGACGACAGCGGTCCCAACACCGACACACTGGCGGCTGATTACTCCTGGTCGTTCACCGTGGCCACTGGGACGGCGCCGCCGGAGCCGCCGAGCGTTCACCTGACGATGGGCAATCCCAGCCATGGCGGCTCCGATCCGTCGAACTATCTGATGGAAAAGCCGGAGTTTGCGCTCTCCTACAACCGCGATCTCGGCCGCCCGAACTGGGTGAGCTGGCACCTCTCGGATGAATGGATCGGTACACTGACGCGCGTCGACACGTTCCGACCCGATCCCCAGGTTCCGCCGGACTGGTATCGCGTGCAGTCGTTCGACTTCTCCGGCAGCGGCTTCGATCGCGGACACATGACGCCGAACGCCGACCGCGACAAGGAGACGTCGATTCCGATCAACCAGGCGACGTTCCTGATGTCGAACATGGTGGCGCAGGCGCCGTTGAACAACCAGGGTCCGTGGGCGGCACTCGAGAGCTACCTCAGGACGCTGGTCGAGCAGCAACAGGACGAGCTGTATATCGTCTCGGGTCCTGCGGGCGTCGGCGGCACGGGCAGTCTCGGCGGCGTCACCAACACGCTGGCCAACGGCCACGTGACCGTGCCGGCCTCGACGTGGAAGGTGGCGCTGGTGCTGCCCAAGGCCGACGGCGACGACCTGTCGCGCGTCAGCTGCTCCACCCGCACCATCGCCGTCATCATGCCCAACAGCCAGACCATCAACGTGGACTGGACGACGTACCTGACGACCGTCGACGCCGTGGAGGCGCTGACCAGCTACGACTTTTTCTCGAATCTGCCGGAGCCGATCCAGACGTGCATCGAAGCCGGTACCAACGGCAACAACCCTCCGCTGGTGAAGGGCAACCAGACGATCACGTTCGGCGCGCCGGCGGATCGCACGTTTGGCGATCCCGCGTTCGTGGTCAGCGCGACCGGCGGCGCGTCCGGGAATCCCGTCACCTTCACGGCGTCGGGCGTTTGCGCCGCCGCCGGATCCAACGGCACGACGATCACGATGACCGCCGCGGGCACGTGCACGATCACGGCGTCGCAGGCGGGCAGCGACCTCTACAACGCCGCCGCCGACGTCGTGCGCGCGTTCAACGTGGGGAGGGCGGCGCTGACCGTGACTGCCGCCGACCAGACGCGCGAGTTCGGCGCGCCGGATCCGGTGTTCACCGGCACGCTGACCGGCGTTGTCCCGCCCGACAACATCACGGCCTCGTTCACGGCGAGCGATACGCCGACGAGTCCTCCCGGGACGTACCCCATCGTCGTGTCGCTGAACGATCCCGGCGGCCGGCTGGGGAACTACAGCGTGACGACCCACAACGGCGTGCTGACGATCGTCGACACCACGCCGCCCGTGCTGACGCTGCCGGCGAACATCACGATCGCCGAATCGTCGCCGGCAGGCCGCTTGGTCACCTACGTGGCGACGGCGTCGGACCTTGTGGACGGCGCCGTCAGTGTCTCCTGCGCGCCGGCGTCCGGAGCTCTGTTCGCGATCGGCACGACGACAGTGAACTGCTCGGCGAGCGATGCGCATGGCAACAGCGCATCGGGGAGCTTCAGCGTCACGGTGACGACCGACAGGCGAGCGCCCCGGATCACTGACCCGGAGAGGGTCGTCGTCGAGGCGACGGGCCCGGCCGGAGCCGTGGTGACGTTTGCCGTGTCCGCAGTCGACGCGAGGGACGGCGTGGTGCCGGTGGTCTGTGTGCCGGTGAGCGGGTCCATCTTCCCGCTCGGCAGGACGACCGTCAGCTGCACGGCGGCGGATATTTCCGGCAACGTGAAGACAGACGAGTTCCCCGTCATCGTGCGCGACACGACGGATCCGGACATCGTCAGCGTGACGCCGAGCGCCTCCGTCCTGCCGGCAACCGGATTGATGACGCCGGTGACGTTCGCGGTGGTCGCGCAGGACGTCGTGGACCTCCACCCGAGCTGCCTCGTCACCCGGGTCACGAGCAACGTCAGGGACGTCGATCACGACGGCGTGCCCGACTGGAGCATCACCGGGCCGCTGAGCGTTTCGCTCGAGGCCGCGACCAGAAGGCACAGGGATCGGAACTACGTGATTACGATCAAGTGCACGGACGCGAGCGGCAATTCGTCACGGGAGAGAACGACGGTCGTCGTCAGTCATCTGCCGTGACCAGGCCACGCTGGGTCAACGGTTCTGCAGCGTGAACTGGACCGTAATCGTCATCACGATCGGTACGGACACGCCGTTCAGCAAGGTGGGCGTGTACTTCCACTGCCGCACGGCGCTCGCGGCGGCGTCGTCGAGCAGCGGGATCGATCGGAGCACGCGGACGGACGCCACGTCGCCGTGGCTGTCGATGATCGCCTCGAGGATAACGACGCCTTCCTTGCGCGCCGCGGCGGCGATCGGCGGATAGACCGGCGCGACGTCCACGATCTTCCGCGGCATCTGCATACCCGAGTGCAGGCGGACCGGCTCCTGCGTCGGCGGCGGTGGCGGTGTGCGCTCGACGATGAGCGCCGGCGCGGCCAATGCTCCGGCGTCGTGGTCATCGCCCGCGACGACGCCCACGGGAATCGCCTTCACGTCTTCAAAGCCGGTCTCTGGGATGATGCCCGTCGGCGGCACGAGCGGCGCCGCATTCAGCGACACCGTCTGATCGAGCGGCTTCGCCGGCGGCGTGCGCGGGCGAGGCACTTCGACATCCGCGATCTGGACGGTCCTGAAGTTGTCGAACGCGATCGGGCGTCGCGGTGATGGCAGCGGTCCAATGGCGAGTAACTGCGCCACGAACAGAACCGAAATCGCCACGGCGTGAAGCACGATTGAGCAGACCGTGAGCAGGCGTCGGAGTGATGGGCGCGTGGCGGGGCAGACGACGGCGTCGCCGAACAGATCGCGCGGCATGGACCCTCCAGTCGTGATCACGATCGGAGCGCGCCGCCCGGGCATTCGACGCGCGCGCTATCGCGAGCTTGTCATGTCAGGTTGGACACCGATCGCGCGGAGAGGTTCCCTCGGTTCTGCGCGCGCAAGGCGCGGAGCGCGCGGCGGAATACCACGTCCATCATCGGCGGAGTGAGCTTGCCGGTGTTCGTGTTCTGCCGGCTCGGGTGGTAGCAGCCGATGAGCGTCCGGCCGTTCGGCAGGCTGTGCGCGAGCGCGTGACCGAACGCCGGCTTCGGCCGCACGACGACGCCGCGCTCTTTCAGCAATCGCAGGTACGCGTCGAACGCGATCCGTCCCAGCGCGACGACGACGCGGATCCGCGGCAGCGCGACGATCTCGGCGTCGAGATGAGGAAGGCAGCGCGCGATTTCTTCGGGCGTGGGTTTGTTGTCCGGCGGCGCGCAGCGCACGGCGGCCGCGATGAACGCGTCGGTCAGTTTCAATCCGTCGTCAGGATGCTGTGAGGTCGGGATGTTCGCGAAGCCGGCGCGATGGAGCGCCGACATCAGGAAGTCGCCGGAGCCGCCGACGCCGTCCCCCGTGAAGACTCTGCCGGTGCGGTTGGCGCCGTGCGCCGCCGGGGCGAGACCGATCAACAGCATCCGCGCACGCGGATCGCCGAATCCCGGAACGGGTTTGCCCCAGTAGACCTCGTCGCGAAACGCGCGGCGCTTCTCGCGGGAGACGCGCAGACAATACTTTCGCAACCGGGGACACCGCTCGCAGGTGACAATCTGCTCGCGGACGGAGGCGAGCGCGATGAATGTGGTCATCGAGTCACCTGGTTATCTGGTCATTGATTGATCAATTGGACTTGTCTTTCAAATGACTCAATAACCAGATGACTCAATGACCAAATTCACCATACGCGACAGGCGTTCTGCCGCACCATCGGCGCGTCGGCCTTGCACTGGAACGCCTTGCCGAACTCCGGCATGTTCGAGATGACGCCGTTCACGCGATAGCGGGGCGGCGCGTGCGGGTTGGTCTGCGCGAGCATCCGCTCGCGCTCGGGCCGCGCGTTCTCGCACCAGCTCTGGCCGTAGCCGATGAAGAACCGCTGCTCGGGCGTGAAGCCGTCGAGCGTCTTCGTCGTCGCCGGCGTCAGCGACGCGAGGTACGCCATCAGCGCGATGCGCGTGCCGCCGTTGTCGGCGGCGTTCTCGCCCAGCGTCAGCTTGCCGTTCACCTTCACTTCGTCGACGGCGGTGAAGCCGGAGTACTCGTCGACGACGCACGCGGCGCGCTCGTCGAACGCCTTGGAATCCGCGGGCGTCCACCAGTCCTTCAGGTTGCCCTGCGCGTCGAACTGCCGTCCTTCATCGTCGAAGCCGTGCGTGAGCTCGTGGCCGATGATCGCGCCGGCCGCACCGTAGTTGATCGCCGGATCGGCGCCGGTGACGAAGAACGGCGGCTGCAGAATCCCGGCGGGGAAGTTGATGTTGTTCTGCAGCGGATGGTAGTACGCGTTCACCGTCGGGGGCGTCATCTCCCACTGGCCCTTGTCGAGCGGCTTGCCGATGCGGTTCATCTGGCGGTGAAATTCGAAGACGTTCGCGCGCTGCGAATTGCCGAGCGCGTCGCCGCGCACGATCTTGAGCGCGCTGTAATCGCGCCACTTGTCGGGGTAGCCGATCTTGTTCGCGATCGCGTGCAGCTTGACGACCGCCGCCTGTTTGGTCGCCTCGCTCATCCACGCGAGGCCTTGAATGTCCTGCTCCAGCGACGATTCGAGCTCGCGGACCATCTTGAGCGTGTCTTCCTTGGCTCGAGGCGGGAAGGTCTCGCGCACGAACGCTTGGCCGAGCGCCTCGCCCAGATCGCCGTCGGTGTACTGCACGCAGCGCTTCCAGCGCGGGCGCAGCTCCTGCGTTCCAGTCAGCGTCGTGCCGTAGAAATGGAAGTTCTCGTTGACGAACGGCGCGGAGAGCACGGCGGCCGACCCGTGCACGAGCTGCCAGCGCAGGTACGTCCTGACGTCGGCGATCGGCGTCGTCTTCAGGAGCGCGTCGAACGCTTTGAAGAATTCCGGCTCCGTCACGTTAACGGCGTCGATCGGAGGCGCGCCGACGCCTTTCAGGTACTGAGTCCAGTCGAACGACGGCGTGAGCGCCTGCACCTCCGCGCGCGACATCTTGTGATACACGGCCGCCGGATCGCGCCGCTTGACCGCGTCCAACGCCTCCTTGGCCAGAGCCGTCTCGATCCGCATCACGGTGGCGGCGGCCGCTGCGGCGTCGCCGAGGCCCGGCCCCAGCAGGCCGTGCATCTTGCCGACGTGCTCCACGTACTGCTTCCGCAGCTCGACCGACTTCGCATCGTCGCGGAAGTAGTAGTCGCGATCCGGCAGGCCGAGACCGCCCTGATCCGCGATCGCCATGATCATGCTGGCGTTCTTGAAGTCCGACTCCGCGCCGAAGCTGAAGAACGCGCCGGCACCGATCGTGTGCAATTCGGCGAGCAGCGACGGGAGGTCGCGGACGTTGGAGAGTCCGGCGATCTTCTTCAGCTCGGCCTCGAGCGGCCGCGCGCCGCGGGCGTCAATCGCCGATTCGTCCATGCAGCTGGCGTAGTAGTCGCCGATCTGCTGCGTCAGCGGGTCGCGCGCAACGGCGGCCGTTTCGAGAATCTTGCGCAGCAGCGCGTTGTTGCGCTCCTGCAACTCTTCGGCGCGGCCCCAGGCCGACCGATCGGCCGGAATCGGGTGATTCGCCGTCCAGCCGCCGCAGGCGTACTTGTAGAAGTCCACGCAGGGGTCGGCGCCGCGGTCGATGAGCGAGAGATCGAGGCCGGAGGCCGATGGCGCCTGCCCCTGGGCGACTCCGGTCGACAGTGGCAGGACGACGCACGTGAAGGCGATGAGCAGGCGGCGCGTGAATGTGGTCATCGAGTCATCTCGTTATCTGGTCCGTGATTGGTCAATTGAGCATCGCAATGACTAGATAACCATATGACTCAATGACCAAATTCACCATACTCGGCAGGCGTTTTGACGCACCATCGGCGCGTTTTGTTTACACGAAAACGCTTTTCTGAATTCCGGCATGTTCGATAACGGACCGTTGACGCGGTACTTGTTCGAGGAATGCGGATTCGTGGCCGCTTTCTGCCGCTCGGCCTCCGGCCGCGCGTTCTCGCACCACACCTGCGCCCAGCCGATGAAGACCCGCTGCTCTCCGGTGAAACCGTCGACCTTCGGCGCCTTGGCGCCGGGGCCGGCGAGGTAGGCCATCAACGCGAGGCGCAGGCCGCCGTTGTCCGCCGTGTTCTCGCCGAGCGTGAGCCGTCCGTTGATCTGGGTGTCGCCGGCGACGGTGTAGCCCGAATATTGATCGGCGACGCAGTTCGCGCGCTCCTCGAACGCCTTGCCGTCGGCGGCGGTCCACCAATCGCGCAGGTTGCCTTGTCCGTCGAAACGCCGGCCTTGATCGTCGAACCCGTGGGTCAACTCGTGACCGATGACGGCGCCCGTGCCGCCGTAGTTGACGGCCGCGTCGCGGCCCGCGCGATAGAACGGCGGCTGGAGGATGCCGGCGGGGAAGTTGATGTTGTTGCGGTCGGGACTGTAGTACGCGTTCACGGTCGGCGGCGTCATGGCCCACTCGCTGCGATCGACCGGCTGGCCAATCTTCGCGAGATTGCGATCGCGCGCGAATGCCTGCGCCCGCTGCCGGTTGCCCAGCGCATCGTCGCGCGTGACCTTGATGGTGGAGTAGTCGCGCCACGTGTCGGGATAGCCGATGCGATCGACGACCGCGTCGAGCTTCACCATCGCGGCCTTCTTGGTCTCGCCGCTCATCCACGGCGCGGCGTCGATGTCCTGCCGCATCGCGTCCTTGATGCCCTGCACCATCTTCAGCATGTCGGCCTTCGCTTGCGGTCCGAACGCTTCTTCGACGAACGCCTTGCCCAGCGCTTCCCCGAGCCGCGCGTCGGTCTCGGCCACGCAGCGGCGCCAGCGGGGAAGCTGGGCCTGTTGTCCATTGAGCGTGCGGCTGAAGAAGTCGAAGTCTTCGTCGGCGAATCGCTTCGGGAGCAGGTCGGCCGACGCGTGCAGCACCTGGAAACGCAGGTACGCTTTGATATCGCCGACCGGCGTCGACGCGATCAGCCCGTCGAGTGCCTTGAGATAGTCCGGCACGGACACGTTGATCGAGTGGAACGCCGGCGCGCCCGACGCGGCCGCGTACTTCTTCCAGTCGAAATTCGGCGTGAGCGCTTGGAGATCCGCGGGCGTCATCGGGTGCTGCGTCGCGGACGGATTGCGCCGCTGGACGCGATCGAGCATGGCCTTGGCCATCGCGGTTTCGAGCGCGAGCACCGCCTGCGCCTCCGCCTTCGCGCGATCCGCTTCGACACCGGACAGCGTGAACATCTTCTCGGCGTGGGCGACATACTTGTCGCGCTGCTCCGCCGATCGCGCGTCGGTCTTCAGGTACGTATCGCGATCAGGAAGACCGAGGCCCGCCTGATCCACGTCGGCGATGTTCTGCGTCGCGTCGCGCAGATCGGTCTGCGATCCGAACCGGAAGAGCGCCGGTACGCCGAAGCTGTGAAGATGCGCAATGAGGACCGGGAGGTCGTCGGGGTTGCTGAGCGCGTTGATCGTCGCCAGCTCCGGACCGAGCGGCGCCAGGCCGTTCGCCTCGATGCCCGGTTCGTCCATGCACGCGGCGTAGTAGTCGGCGGCTTTCTTTCTATCGCCGTCGGCACCGGATGACTCCAGGATGCGTCGTAAGATCGTGAAGTTTCGATCCTGCACTTCCTGGAACCGTCCCCACGACCGGCGGTCGGCGGGCAGCGGGTTCTTCGCGACCCAGCCGCCGCAGGCGAACTGATAGAAGTCGGTGCACGGATCGACGGCGCGATCGAGTGCGTCGAGTTCGACGCCGGCAGGCACCGCGGCGGGTTTCTGGCCCTGCGCCGCGGCCATCGCCGCGGCGAGCGGAAGCGACACGAAAGTCAGGGCGAAGATCAGGCGACGCATGGTTCCCCTTCCTCGCAAGTCACGTTACAATAAGTATTTGGCCTACAGCTTGAACGTCGGCGGGCCGACATATCCCGATAGCGAAAGGAATTCGCGCCCTTGAGATACATCGCCCCGAAAGACGCCGCCGACCTCGACGCCACCGAAACCCGCGAGTGGCTGGATTCGCTCGATTATGTCCTGCAAAGCGGCGGACCGGCAAAGGTCGCCCGCCTGCTGCGGGAACTGACCGTCCACGCCCGGCAGAACGGCGTGAAGATGCCGTTCACGGCGAACACGCCGTACATCAACACGATCTCCGCCGACGAGCAGGCGCTGATGCCCGGCAGTCCGGATCTGGAACGCCGCATCAAGAGCCTGGTGCGCTGGAATGCGGCGGCCATGGTCGTCCGCGCGAACAAAGCCGAGGAAGGCATCGGCGGCCACATCTCGACCTACGCGTCGGCCGCGACGCTCTACGAAGTCGGCTTCAATCATTTCTTCCGCGGCCACGGCCAGCACGGCGACGGCGACGTCATTTTCTTCCAGGGCCACGCCTCGCCCGGCATCTACGCGCGCGCGTACCTCGAAGGCCGCATCGACGAATCGCACCTCGAGAACTTCCGCCGCGAAACGAAGCCCGGCGGCGGCCTGTCGTCGTACCCGCATCCCTGGCTGATGCCGGATTTCTGGGAGTACCCGACGGTGTCGATGGGCCTGGGCCCTCTCATGGCGATCTATCAGGCGCGCTTCATGCGCTACCTCGAGGATCGCGGGCTCAAGCCGCACTCGGACGCGAAGGTCTGGGCGTTCCTCGGTGACGGCGAGACGGACGAGCCCGAAGCGCTCGGCGCGATCACGCTGCCGGCGCGCGAGAAGCTGGACAACCTGATCTTCGTCGTCAACTGCAACCTGCAGCGGCTCGACGGCCCGGTGCGCGGCAACGGCCAGATCATTCAGGAGCTCGAGGCCGCGTTCCGCGGCGCGGGCTGGAACGTGATCAAGGTGCTGTGGGGCCGCGACTGGGATCCGCTGCTCGCCAAGGATCGCGACGGGCTGCTCGTGAAGCGGATGGGCGAGATCGTCGACGGTCAGTACCAGAAGTACGCGGTCGAGTCAGGCGCCTACATCCGTGAACATTTCTGGGGCGCCGATCCGCGCCTGCTCGAGATGGTGAAGCACCTCTCTGACGACCAGCTCCGGAAGCTGACGCTCGGTGGCCACGATCCGATCAAGGTGTTCAACGCCTATAAGGCCGCGGTCGAGCACAAGGGCGCGCCGACCGTCATCCTGGCGCGTACTATTAAAGGATACGGCCTCGGCGAAGCGGGCGAAGGCAAGAACATCACCCATCAGCAGAAGAAGATGAACGAAGAGGAGCTGCGGGCATTCCGCACCCGCTTCGGCATCCCGATCTCCGACCAGGAAGTCGGCCACACGCCGTTCTATCGACCCGCCGAAGACAGCATCGAAATCAAATACATGCGCGAGCGGCGCCAGACGCTTGGCGGCTACGTGCCGAGCCGCAAGAACCGGAGCACGCCGCTGACGCCGGTGGCGGCCGACGTGTTCGACGAGTTCCACAAGGGCACAGACGGCCGCAAGGCGTCTACGACCATGGTCTTCGTGCGGCTGCTGTCGAAGCTGCTACGCGACAAGGAACTCGGTAAGCTGGTCGTGCCGATCGTGCCCGATGAAGCGCGGACCTTCGGCATGGAGGCGCTCTTCCGGCAGGTCGGCATCTACTCGCACGCCGGCCAGGTATACGAGCCGGTCGACATGGACACGCTCCTGTACTACAAGGAAGCCTCCGACGGTCAGATTCTCGAAGAGGGAATCAACGAAGCGGGTTCGATGTCGTCGTTCATCGCGGCGGGCACCGCCTACGCGACCTACGGCGTCAACACGATCCCCTTCTTCATCTTCTATTCGATGTTCGGCTTCCAGCGGATCGGCGATTTGATCTGGGCCGTTGCCGATGCGCGGATGCGCGGCTTCGTGCTGGGCGGCACGGCGGGCCGGACGACGCTCGCCGGAGAAGGGCTGCAGCATCAGGACGGCAACAGCCATCTGCTCGCGTACCCGGTGCCGAACCTCGTGTCCTACGATCCGGCGTTCGCGTACGAGATCGCGATCATCATCGAGGACGGCATCCGCCGGATGTACATCGATCAGGAGAGCATCTTCTACTACCTGACGTTGATGAACGAGCAGTACGCGATGCCGGAAATGCCCGCCGGCGCGCGCGAGGGGATTCTCAAGGGCCTGTATCGCTTCCGCGCCTCGTCCAAGCCCGATGCGAAGCTGCGCGCGCAGCTTTTCGGCAGCGGCGCGATTCTGCCCGAAGTGATCAAGGCGCAGGAGATTCTCGAGTCGAAGTACGACGTCGGCGCGGATGTCTGGAGCGTGACGAGCTACAGCGAGCTCTACCGCGACGGCCACGCCTGCGAGCGCTGGAACATGCTGCACCCGGGCGACACGCCACGCGTGCCGTACGTGACGAAGCAGCTCGGCGCCGTACCGGGCGTGCTGATCGCGGCGTCGGATTACGTGAAGGCGCTGCCCGATTCGATCGACCGCTGGCTGCCGCGCCCGTTGACGGCGCTCGGCACGGACGGTTTCGGCCGCAGCGAGAACCGCGCGAGCCTGCGCGAGTTCTTCGAAGTCGACTACCGCTACGTCATCGTCGCGACGCTCGCGGCGCTGGCGCGCGACGGCAACGTGCCGGCCTCGGTGGTCGAGCAGGCCATCGCGGCGCACAACATCAACCCTGAGAAGAGCAACCCCGCCATTTCATGACGGACTTCAACCTCCCGGAACTCGGCGAGAACATCGCCGCAGGCGACGTTCTCCGCATTCTCGTCAAGCCCGGCGACACGCTCGCGAAAGATCAGCCGGTGCTCGAGCTCGAGACCGACAAAGCCACGATCGAGGTGCCCTCGTCGCTCGCCGGCCAGGTGAAAGAGATCAAGGTCAAGCCCGGCGACAAGGTGAAGGTCGGCCAGGCGATTCTTTCGGTCGAGGACGGCATCGGCGCGTCCGCCGCCGCGCCGAAGGCCGCGGCCACGCCGGCGCCTGCGGAAGCTGTGGCGGTTGCGACGTCACCGGCACCTGCGAAGCTTCCGAAGGCTGCGGCTCCACCTCCGCCGCCCGAACCGGCACCGCGACAAGACAAAGTCGTGGACATCAGCCGGGGCGCGCGCGCGGTGGCCGAGCCCGTGGCCAGTTCTGAGTTCCCGCCCGCGCCGGCGGCGCCGTCGGTGCGCCGCATGGCCCGCGAACTCGGCGTCGACATCAATCAGGTGCCCGGCACCGAGGCCGACGGCCGCATTTCGGTCGAGGACGTGAAGGCCCACGCGAAGCGGCTGCTTGCGGGCGCGAGCCGCGGCGTCGGCGGCGCGGCACCCGTCACAAGCGTCGAGTTGCCGGACTTCTCGCGCTGGGGCGAGATCGAGCGCCAGCCGATGCGCGCGGTCCGTCGCAAGACCGCCGAGCACCTGAGCGCGGCGTGGGCGACGATCCCGCACGTCACGCAGTGCGATCTCGCCGACATCACGGCGCTCGAGGACCTGCGCAAGAAGTACACGAAGCCGGTCGAAGCCGCAGGCGGCAATCTCACGGTGACCGCGATCGCCGCAAAGGTCGTCGCTGCGGCGCTGCGCGTGTTCCCGCAGTTCAACGCGTCAATCGATTTCGGCGCCGACGAGATCATCCTCAAGAAGTACGTGAACATCGGGATCGCCGTGGATACCGACCGCGGGCTGCTCGTGCCGGTCATCCGCGACGCCGATCGCAAGAACATCGTCCAGCTGTCGGTCGAGCTGAGCCAGCTGTCGGAGAAGGCACGGACGCGCAAGATCTCGCTCGAGGAGATGCAGGGCGGCTGCTTCAGCATCTCCAACCTGGGTGGCATCGGCGGCACGTACTTCACGCCGATCGTCAACGCGCCGGAAGTGGCGATTCTCGGCATCTCGCGCGCGCGGATGGAGCCGGTCTACTTCAAAGATGGCGCGCCAGGGCAGAGCCCCGTACATGGAGCGTTCGTTCCGCGGCTGATGCTGCCGCTCTCGCTCTCCTATGATCACCGCGTCATCGACGGCGCGGACGGGATCCGGTTCCTCCGCTGGGTCGTCCAAGCCCTTGAGGAGCCGTTCGTGCTGGCGCTTCACGGATGATCTCGACTCAACTCGTCGTCGTGGGCGGCGGGCCCGGAGGCTACGCCGCCGCGTTTCTCGCCGCGGATCTCGGTCTGTCCGTCGCGCTCGTCGATCCCGAAGCGAATCCCGGCGGCGTCTGCGTCTATCGCGGCTGCATTCCGTCGAAGGCGCTGCTGCACGTCGCCAAACTCGTCGACGACTCCCGTCACGCGAAGGCGTGGGGCGTCGAGTTCGGCGAGCCGAAGATCGATCTCGCGAAGCTGCGCGACTTCAAGAACGCGGTCGTCGGGCGATTGACGAGCGGCACCGGACAGCTCGTCAAGCATCGCAGAGTCCAGTACCTTCAGGGGTACGCCGAGATCGCCGACGCGCACAGCCTGAAAGTGTCCCTGGCCAGCGGGGGCGTCGAGTCCGTGCAGTTCGAGCACGCGATCCTCGCGACGGGCTCGCTGCCGGCGATGCCGCCGATGCTCAAGGTCGACGACCCGCGCGTGATGGACTCGACCGGCGCGCTCGAGCTGCCCGACATTCCCGCGTCCCTGCTCGTCGTCGGCGGCGGCTACATCGGCCTCGAGCTGGGCAGCGTCTACGCCGCGCTCGGCAGCGCCGTGACCGTCGTGGAGATGACGCCGGGTCTCCTTCCGGGGGCCGACCGGGATCTGGTCGACGTGCTCGCGCGCCGCATCTCGCAGACGATGAAGAGCGTCCTGCTCGAAACGAGCGTGGTGAAGATGGCGGCGGAGGCGAAGGGCATCCGCGTCACCTTTCAGCGCGCGGGCGCCAACGCGCAAGGCGGCGCCGGCACTGACCAGGTGTTCGATCGCGTGCTCGTCTCCGTCGGACGCCGTCCGAACTCGAAGATTCCCGGTCTCGATCGGACGCAGGTGCAGGTCGATCAGCGCGGATTCATCATGGTCGACGAGCAGCGGCGCACACACGAGCCGTCGATTTTTGCGATCGGCGACGTCGTCGGCGAGCCGATGCTCGCGCACAAGGCGTCGCATGAAGGGCGCGTCGCGGTGGAAGTCATCGCCGGCGAGAACGTGGCGTTTGCGCCGCGCGCGATTCCGGCGGTCGTGTTCACCGATCCCGAGATGGCGTGGTGCGGGCTGACCGAAGCGCAGGCGGCGAAAGAGAATCGCGCGGTCACCATCGCGAAGTTCCCGTGGGCCGCGTCAGGCCGCGCGATCACGCTCGATCGCACGGACGGCCTCACCAAGCTCGTGATCGATCCGGAAAGCGAACGGCTGCTCGGCGTCGGCCTCGTGGGTCCGGGCGCCGGCGAGCTGATTGCGGAAGGCGTGCTGGCGATCGAGATGGGCGCGAACGCGACCGACCTGAAGCTGTCCATCCATCCCCACCCGACGCTGAGCGAGACGATGATGGAGTCGGCCGAAGTGTTCTTCGGCCAGGCGACGCATGTCTACCGGCCGAAGAGGGCCAGGTAGGGCGGGTGGGGCAGGGAGGTCAGGTAGGTCAGGTGGGAAAGATGTAGGGCGGGTCCTTTGGGACTCGCCATTAGCTGCCGGCTCTCGTCACCAATCCCGCCGACGTCCAGCGCAGAAAATCCGACGCGACCAGCCGCTCGATGACGATGCGGCACGTCTCGGACTCCAGGCCCCACAATTTCGTCGCCTGAGCCGGCGTGAGCCGTAGTCCCGGCATTTCCAGAAACTCCTCACGCACGCGCCAGACGACTCGTTCAAGTTCCATGGGGATCTGGCCAGCAAAATGCAATCCACCTAATCGGACGTGGACAGACCATCCGATTCGCGGATTCTTCTAGCAATTTCTCGCGATCGCAATCTGTCCGCGGGAGCCGCCTGATTGGAATCAGACATTTGTGTCGTGACTTGAGACGCGCAGTAACACAAATGTCTCGCGTGCTGGGAACGCCCCCGTAGGGAGGCCATCGCTATCGCGACAAAAACGTTTGACAATGACCACCTAGAGACAGGAATGTAGGATGGAAACCATGACCCGCGTCACGAGCTCCACCGTCCCGGCCGGCAGCCGGGCGCCCGTCCCGGCGCCGCCCGCGTTGACCGACGCACCGGCGCGCGAAACGCGCCGCCTGTCGACGCTGCTCGAGGTCAGCCAGGCGCTGTCCGGCACGCTGAACCTCAAGGCCTCGCTGCACCGCGTCCTCGAAATCCTGGCCGGCCACTATGGGGCGGTCCGCGGCATCGTGTCGCTGCTGCACGCGGACGGCGACCTGCGCGTCGAAGCGTCCGACGGCCTCGGCGATCGCGCGGGCGTCGTGACCTATCGCATGGGTGAAGGCATCACCGGCCGGGTCGTCGAAAGCGGCAAGCCGATCGTGGTTCCCCGCGTCAGCCGCGAGCCGGCCTTCCTCCATCGCGCGGCGCGGCGGCCCGAACTGACGCACCAGGAGCTGAGCTTCATCTGCGTGCCGATCGTCCTGAACCGGCGCACGGTGGGCGCGCTCGCCATCGACCTCAAATTCAAGCCCGAGCGCACGTTCGATCGCACGGTGAAGTTCCTCGCGCTGGTCGCGGCGATGGTCGCGCAGGCGATCAAAATCCACCGGCTGATCGAGGAGGACAAGCGGCGGCTCGTCGACGAGAACACGCACCTGCGGCAGGAGCTGCGCGAGCGGTACGACTTCTCGAATTTCGTCGGCAGCAGCGGCCCCATGCGGCAGATCTTCGAGCAGGTCACGCAGGTCGCCGGCACGAACACCACCGTCCTCATCCGCGGCGAATCGGGCACCGGCAAGGAGCTCATCGCGCACGCGATCCATTACAGCTCGCTCCGCGCGAAGAAGCCGTTCGTGAAAGTCAGCTGCGCGGCGCTGCCCGACAGCCTGATCGAGTCCGAGCTCTTCGGCTACGAAAAGGGCGCGTTCACCGGCGCCGAGTCGCGGAAGAAGGGCCGCTTCGAGCTGGCGGAGGGCGGCACGCTGTTCCTCGACGAAATCGGCGACGTGAACCTGGCGACGCAGGTCAAGCTGCTGCGCGTGCTGCAGGAGCGCGAATTCGAGCGAGTCGGGGGCACGGAGACGATCAAGGCCAGCGTCCGGCTGATTGCCGCGACCAACAAGGATCTCGAGAAGGCGATCGCCGCCGGCACGTTCCGCGAGGATCTGTACTACCGGCTGAACGTCTTCACGATCTTCGTGCCGGCGCTGCGCGAGCGGAAAGCGGATCTCCTGATGCTCGTCGATCACTTCCTCGAGAAGCTCTCGCGCGAGCACAAGCGCAGCATCAAGCGCATCTCGACGCCGGCCATCGACATGCTCGCCAGTTACCACTGGCCGGGCAACGTACGTGAACTCGAGAACACGCTCGAGCGCGCGGTCCTGATCTGCGACGGTGAGGTGATCCACGGGCACCACCTGCCGCCGTCCCTGCAGACGGCGGAGGCGTCGGGGACCGTGACGCGGGTGTCGCTCGACGATGCGGTCAGCGCGTACGAGAAGGACCTGATTCAGGATGCGCTGAAAACGACGCGCGGGAACCGGGCCAAGGCGGCGCGGTTGCTCGATTCGACCGAGCGGATCATCAACTACAAGGTGCGGCAATACGGCATCGACGCGCGCCGCTTCAGAAGCTGATAGCGATCCAGGATGGTAAACACCAGCGTAATCCCGCCGAACTGGATGAAGGCGACGACCGGAATCATCGCGATCGCCCAGCTGACTGCGGGGCCCGTGCGGCCGCCGGCCGTCAAGGCGACGACGATCAGGCCGTGAATCGCGACGCCGATCGCTAACGCTAGCCGGAGGACGAACCAGTACAACGGAAAGATGTCGGGGCCGATCAGGTGTCGGCGCGCGCCGTACCGGCCGGCCAGCAGCGCAGGATGTCCGTAGTGGCGGAGCAGCGCCGATTCATCGGCCCGCGTGAGCGGCCGCCCAAGTGTGGCCTGAGTCTCTTCGACACGCGACTGGAGGTCCTCCGACAGCTCTCTGATGACGTCGTCCCGCTCGGACCTGGGCAGGAAAAGTTTGACAGCCAATAGATAGCGATCGGGCAGTTCCATGATGAAGCCTCTAGGCCACTGTGCGCGAGCGGCCAAGAACACGGGTCAAAGACGCAGTGATGCTTTGCCATTCGTCGAGAAGCTGCTTGAGAATCACTTTGCCGTCGGGCGAGAGGCGATAGAAGCGCTTGTTGCGCTTGTCCTCTTCTCGCCATTCGCTGACGAGCAGGCCTTGCGTTTCCAGCCTGCGCAGCAGCGGGTACAGCGTCCCTTCGTCGACGGCCAGACCGCGATCCGCCAGCGCCTTTCGCAGCGTGTAGCCGTAATGTTCAGCGCGCAGCTGCATGAGCACCGCGAGGACGAGGCACCCACGCCGGAGCTCGAGACGGAGGCTTTCGAAGAGGTCGGGATCCATTACACTGTGTGTCGCATACTGTATGGCGCACAGTAACACTTGTCAACACTGATCACTTTTTGGAGTAGTCTAGTGCGCGTTTTCCACGCGCAAAGGACACTCCGATGGCTCAAGTCTCGATGACGGTCAACAGCAAGGTACGCAAGGGGAACGTTGACCCTCGCGTCCTGCTCGTCCATTTCCTCCGCGAACACCTGCGCCTGACGGGCACGCACATCGGCTGCGACACGACGCAGTGCGGCGCCTGCACCGTGCTCGTCGACGGGCGCAGCGCCAAGTCCTGCACGATCTTCGCCGTGCAGGCCGACGGATCCGCCGTCACCACCATCGAGGGCCTGGCGCCGGACGGTCAGCTGCATCCGCTGCAGCAGGGCTTCTGGGAAGAGCACGGGCTGCAGTGCGGCTACTGCACGCCCGGCATGATCATGGCCGCGGTCGGCCTTCTGAACGACAACCCGAAACCGTCCGAGCGGGAGATCCGCGAGGGCATCTCGGGCAACTTCTGCCGCTGCACCGGCTACCAGCACATCGTCAACGCCATTCAGTACGCCGCTGGCAACGGAGGCAAGAGGTAAGCCATGGCCATCACACCGGTCTTGCCGAAGCTCGTCGGCCAGCGCATCAAGCGCCGCGAGGATCCGCGTCTGATTCGCGGCGGCGGTACCTACGTCGACGATATCGCGCTCGTGGGCATGCAGCACATCGCCTTCAAGCGGAGCGACATCGCGCACGGACGGATCACGTCCATCGACACCAGCGCCGCGAAGGCGATGGACGGCGTCGAGGCCGTGTTCACCGGCGCTGATATTGCGGCGCTCCTCGCGCCGATGCCGATCGGCACACCGTTCCCTTCACCCGAGCATCGGGCCGTCGCGGTGGATACCGTGCGCTATGGCGGCGAGCCCGTCGCCGTCGTCGTGGCCGCCGATCGCTACGTCGCCCGTGACGCGGCTGATGCGATCGTCGTGACGTACGACCCGCTGCCCGCCGTCGTCGATCTTGAACAGGCGATGACCGGGAAGCCGACGGTCATTCATCCGGCGTTCGCGAATAACCTCGCGGTGCCGCTCGTGCCGAGCGGCACGGGAGTGACCCCCGCCGGCGTCGACGATTCGGCGGTTGACGCGGCGTTCGCGAAGGCCGAAGTCGTGATCTCGCAGCGGATGGTCAATCAGCGGCTGGCGCCGAGCGCGATGGAAGGCCGGGGCGTCGTTGCGCATTACGAGCCGGGCAAGGAGACGATGACCATCTGGTCGTCGACGCAGAACCCGCACATCCTCAGGTCGTTCATTGCCGCGATGACGGGTCTTGGCCAGGATCAGGTCCGCGCGATCGCGCCGGAAGTCGGTGGCGGGTTCGGCGCGAAAATCAACATCTACGGTGAGGAGTACGTCGCCGCCGCGATCTCGAAGCGCCTCGGCATTCCGGTCAAGTGGTCGGAAGATCGCTCGGAAGCTTTCGTGGCGACGACGCACGGCCGCGACATCCTCGCCTACGTGGATCTCGCGGCGAAGCGCGACGGCACCCTCCTCGGTCTGAAGATGCGCCTGATTGCCGACATCGGCGCGTACAACATGCTCCTCACGGCGGCCATCCCGACGTTGACGATGATGATGGCCAACGGCACGTACAACATTCCCGCGATTCGGACGACGCTCACGGAGGTCTTCACCAACAAGACGCCGACCGATGCGTATCGCGGAGCCGGGCGCCCTGAAGCCACGTACTTCGTCGAGCGCGCCATGGACATGCTCGCCCGCGAACTGAAGATGGATCCGGCCGAACTCCGCCGGAAGAACTTCATCCAGCCGAAGCAGTTTCCGTTTGCGACGCAGATGGGCGCCGTCTACGACTCGGGCGACTACGAGAAGGCGCTGAATCTCGCGCTCAAGAACGCGAAGTGGGATCAGCTCAAGGCCGAACGCGACGCCGCGCGCGCGCAGGGCCGGCTCGTCGGCCTGGGACTGTCGATGTACGTCGAAGTGTGCGGCCTTGGACCGTCCGCGGCGCTGCCGACCGGTGGCTGGGAGCATTCGCAGGTGACGATCGAGCGCGACGGGCGCATCAGCGCGACGACCGGGGCCTCGCCGCATGGGCAGGGCAACGAGACGACGTTCGCGCAGATGCTCGCCGATCAATTCAGCGTGCCGATCGACCACATCCGTATTCTTCACGGCGACACCGGCGTCGTGAAGCAGGGCATCGGCACCTTCGGCAGCCGATCGCAGGCCGTCGGTGGCACGGCGCTGCATCTGGCGGGCGCCAAGGTGAAGGCGAAGATGGCGAAGTTCGCCGCGGCGCTCCTCGAGGCGCATGAAGACGATCTCGTGTTCGAGAACGGGATGATCTCGGTGAAGGGATCGCCCGCGCAGGGAAAAACGTTCGCCAGCGTCGCGGCCTATGCGTACGTCCCGGTTCCGCTGCCCGCGGGCCTCGAGCCGGGGCTGAGCGACGAAGCGTTCTTCGAGCCCGCCAACAACACCTACCCGTTCGGCTGCCACATCTCGATGCTCGAGATCGATCGTCAGACCGGCGAGCCGACGCTTTTGAAACTGGTCGCCGTGGACGATGCCGGCGTGCTCATCAATCCGCTGATCGTCGAAGGGCAGATTCATGGCGGTCTCGCCCAGGGCGTCGGGCAGGCCATGATTGAAGAAGTGGCGTACAACGACGACGGTCAGCTGCTGACCGGATCGTTCATGGACTACGCGCTGCCGCGCGCCATCGACTTCCCGCGCTTCGAGCTTGACGCCACAGTCACGCCAACGCCGTGCAATCCCTTCGGCGCGAAAGGCGTCGGCGAAGCCGGCACGCTCGGCTCCACGCCGTGCATCGTCTCGGCGGCGGTCGATGCGCTCAGCGAGTTCGGCGTCAAGCACATCGACATGATGCTGCGGCCGGAAAAACTGTGGCGGATTATCCAGGGCCCTCGACAGGGCTCGGGCCAGGGAGGACGGTCGTGATTTCTTCAGCCTTCGAATACAGCCGGGCCGCCTCGCTGGACGATGCGCTGGCGAAGCTGGGCGCGGCCAAGGGCGGCGCAAAGTTGATTGCCGGCGGCCACAGTCTCGTGCCGCTGATGAAGCTGCGCCTCAGCGAGCCCACGCTCCTGATCGACATCGCACGCATTCCCGGTCTCGCCGGCATTCGCGAACAGAACGGGAAGATCGAGATCGGCGCCGGCACGGTCCACCACGACGTCGCGTCGTCGGCGCTGCTTCACAAGGTCTGTCCCGCGATTGCCGACTGCGCGTCGGAAATTGGCGACCCGCAGGTCCGGAATCGGGGCACGCTGGGCGGCAGTCTCGCCCACGCTGATTGCGCGGCGGATTATCCAGCGGTCGTGTTGGCGCTCGACGCGGAGATTCAACTCAAGAGTGCGAAGGGCTCGCGCGTCGTGAAGGCGCACGACTTCTTCAAGGGCCTCTTTACCGTGGATCTCGGCGCAGATGAAATCATCACGGGCGTGCAGTTCGCTCCGGTCAAGTCCGCCGCCTACGTCAAGCTGCATCAGCGTGCGTCGCACTTCGCCATCGTCGGCGTTGCGGCGGCGCTGGACGTGCAGAAGGGCGCGATTCAGTCGGCGCGTGTCGGGCTCACCGGCGCGAGCACCCATGCGACGCGCTTAACTGATGTCGAGAAGGCACTCGCGGGGAAGCCGGCG
>Ga0326726_10001714_pt1 | contig 20391 bp, 20 predicted proteins | sample MHFenrmetagenome_2_FD_207603 | JGI IMG/M metagenome (GOLD analysis project Ga0326726, IMG submission 207603) | Lab enriched peat soil microbial communities from Michigan Hollow, Ithaca, NY, United States - MHF15MN | ecosystem: Environmental > Terrestrial > Soil > Wetlands > Peat | place: USA... | reverse complement strand
CGAGCACGCCGATGCACTACCTCAAGATCGACGGCTCGCTGATGCAGAGCCTTGCGACCGACGAGGCGCTGAGACACCGCGTGCGCGGCTACATCGAGGCTGCGAACAAGCGCGGGATCGCGACGATTGCCGAGCGCGTCGAGGACGCGAACACGATGGCCGTGCTGTTCCAGCTCGGCGTCGGCTACGTGCAGGGCCACTACCTGCACGAGCCCGAGGTCGTGCTCGGCGAGAGCACGGGTCCGCGCTAGCCGATCGATCGCTTGCTGGCGCCGACTACTCCGCGCTGAGCCGATCCACGGTCCGCCAGCCGCGCGGCAACGCCATTCCACGGCGTCCGCGCGCACCGGCGTAATGCTCGAGATCGTTAGGCCTAACGACCATGTGCCGCGCGCCCGAGTCGACGCGGAGCCCCTGCTCGCTCGTGAGCACGCAAATCGCCGCGAGCACGACGCCGTCCTTGCTCGGCACGGCGAGGATCTTGTTGCCCTTGCCCTTGCTGAGCTCGGGGAGCTCGGCGAGCGGAAACACGAGCAGCCGGCCGTCGCTCGATGCAGCCGCGAGCCGCAGGTCTTTCTTGATCTCGGCGCCGCCGACCGGCGACGCGGGCACCACCGTAAAGCCCTCCTTCACGCGCAGCGCAGTCTTGCCCGCCTTCTTGTTCGAATGCAGCTCCTCGAGCTTCACGACGAAGCCGTAGCCGGCCGATGACGCGACGACCCACTTCTCCTCCGGCGCGCCGATCAGCACGGCGCGGAAGCTCGAGCCGTCGGGCGGATTGAAGTAGCCCGACAGCGGCTCGCCCTGCCCGCGCGCCGACGGCAACGTGTGCGCGCCGACGCTGTAGGCGCGGCCCGTGCTGTCGATGAACACCGCGAGCTGATTGCTGCGGCCGCGCGCTGCCGACAGGAACTGGTCGCCGCTACGGTACGAGAGCGACGCGACGTCGATCTCGTGACCCTTCGCGGCTCGCGCACAGCCGCGCTCCGAGAGCACGACGGTAACGGGCTCGCTCGTGACGAGCTCGGACTCGGCGATCGCCTGCGCGGCCTCGCGCTCGACGATCGCGGTGCGCCGCGGGTCGCCGTGCTTGCCCGCGAGCGTCTCGAGCTCCGTCTTCATGAGCTTCACGAGCCGCGGCTTCGACTTGAGCGTCGCCTCGAGGTCCGCTTCCTCGACCGCGAGCTCCTTCTGCTCGCCCTTGATCTTCATCTCCTCGAGCTTCGCCAAGTGGCGCAGCTTGAGCTCGAGGATCGATTCGGCCTGCACGTCGCTCAACTTGAACCGCTTCATGAGCACGGGCTTCGGCTCGGCCTCCGTGCGAATGATCTTGATAACCGCGTCGATGTTCAGATACGCGATCAGCAAACCGTCGAGGATGTGCAAGCGCTGCTTGACGCGCTCGAGCCTGTGCTCGAGCCGGCGCTTGACGGTCGTCGTGCGGAACTTGAGCCACTGCTCGAGCAACTGCTTCAAGCCGAAGACCGCGGGCCGTCCGTCGAGGCCGATCACGTTGATGTTCGCGCGGATCGTGCGCTCGAGATCGGTCGTCGCGAACAGGTGGTTCATCAGCGCATCGAGGTCGGTGCCCTTGCCCTTCGGGCTCAGCACGAGGCGCGTCGGGTTTTCGTGGTCGGACTCGTCGCGCAGATCTTCCATCATCGGCAGCTTCTTCGCGGTCATCTGTCCCGCGATCTGCTCGAGCACCTTCGCGCCGGAGGTCTGGAACGGCAGCTCGTAGATAACGATCTCGCCGTCCTCGATCGCGTACCGCGCACGCAGGCGCAGGGTGCCCATGCCGGTCTTGTAGATCTGCACGATGTCGTCGCGGCTCGACACGATTTCGCCGCCCGTCGGGAAGTCCGGGCCCTTGATGTGCTTCATCAGCATGCCGAGCGTCGCATCGGGCTCGTCGAGCAGCTTGATCAGCGCGGTCGCGACCTCTTTGAGATTGTGCGGCGGCACGTCGGTCGCCATGCCGACCGCGATGCCGCTCGTGCCGTTCAGCAGCAGGTTCGGCAGCTGCGCCGGGAGCAAAGTGGGCTCGCTCAAGGTGCCGTCGAAGTTCAGCGCCCAGTCGACCGTGCCCAGCTCGAGCTCGTCGAGCAGCATCGCCGCGTAGCGCGTGAGCCGCGCCTCGGTGTAGCGCATCGCGGCGAACGACTTCGGGTCGTCTTGCGAGCCCCAGTTGCCTTGGCCGTCGACGATCGGATAGCGAAAGCTGAACGGCTGCGCCATATGCGCCATCGCTTCGTAGCAAGCGGATTCGCCGTGCGGGTGGAACTTGCCAATCACGTCGCCGACGGTGCGCGCAGCCTTCTTCGGCTTCTGGCCCGCGCTCAAGCCGAGCTCGCTCATCGCGTAGATGATCCGGCGCTGCACGGGCTTCAGGCCGTCGCCGATATGCGGCAGCGCCCGGTCGAGGATCACGTACATCGAGTAGTCGAGGTACGCCTTCTCGGTGAACTTCGCGAGCGGCACGCGCTCGATGCCGTCGAAGTTGAGCTCCTGCTCTCTCATTCGTCACCTCACTGGAAGCGCCGCGCGCTTCCCACGCTCGCGGCTGCGCGCAGTATACGGGCTCCTCGCGCGCTCGGAACGTTCGCGCGCGGCGACGCGAGCTCGGAACGGACGGCTCAGCGACGCGGCGCGCTCAACAACTCGGCGACCGACGCGAAGCCGCGCTTACGCGCGGCGTCCGCGGGCGTGTCGCCCTCCTTGCCGCGGAAACTCGGGTCGGCACCGTGGTCGAGTAAGAACTTGGCCATGTCGAGCGCGGTCGGCTCATCGGGCGGTAACGTAAAGAGCGGCGTGAGGCCGCCGCGGAAGTGCACGAGGTTCGCGAGCTCCGGCTCGGCGGCGAACAGCTCGCGCAAGCGCTGTTTCATGCCGAGCCACACGAGGTTGTGCACGTCGCGGCTGCGAGGCGCCAAGATCTCAGCTGCGGCCCGCTGGCCGAAGTGACCCGCGAACCCGAGCGGGCCGCCGTAGTGCTTCGTCGGCTTATCGATGTCGGCGCCGCGCTCGATCAGCAGCTTCATGACCTCGATCGCGCCGTTGCCGGCCGCCACGTTCAGCGCGCGGACGTCGCCGGCGTCCGCGACATCGACGTCCATGCCGAGATCGAGCAACAGCTCGACGAGATCGCGCCGGTTCGTTCGCGCGGCCATGAGCATCGTGTCGGCATCGCGCAAGTATTCAGGGTGCAGCGCCGCGAGCCGCCGGATCTCGGCGCGATCGACGTTGCGGCATGCGATCCCGAACGCGACGTCGTCGTCGGGCGCAGCGTCGGTCGCGCCGTGACGTTTGAGCAGCTCGGCCATCGCGGAGTGGCCGTGCAGCAGCGCCTCGTCGATCGGGCGCCGCTTGCTGTACGCGTGCGCGCCGTTCGGCTTCGCGCCACGCGCGAGCGCCCACTCCGCGCGGCGTGGATGGTCGTAGGAAACCGCGATGCTCAGGATCAGATCGAGCCAGCTAACCGGCATCTTTTCGCCGACCAGCACGGTGCGCCATTTGTCGGCGACGCCGAGGCGCTCGGAATGCGTCCAGAGCACATCGAGCCAATGCGTGTCGTCGGAGACCACCGCCGTGTCGTAGAGGATCTGCGTATCGAACGGATCGGCGCCGCGCTCGAGCAAGAGCTCCGCGAGCTCGTCCGCGCGCTCGTGCGGCGGCTGCACGCCTTCGCCGAGCCCGACGATGCCGGTCAGCACTTTGAACGGCGTGCTCCAGTCGTCGCGCCAAATCGCATTCGGGTCCGCGCCGCTATCGAGCAGCGCGCGCGCGATCTCGACGGACGCTTCAGCGCCACCGGGCCAACGCAGATACGCGAGGTAGAGCAGCGGCGGCCAGTCGAATGGGCCGCCCGCGCGCGACGCGGCCGTCGGATCGGCGGCGAGCCGGCGCTCGACCTCTTGGAGATTACCGGCCGCGACTGCGCAGTAGAGATCGAGCCTAGCGACTTCCGGGTATCCCTCGAGGAGCCTGGCGGCAACGTCTAGATCTCTTCCTTTGAAGATCGCGCAGCCCAGCATCTCGTCGGCGGCCTCGCGGAGCGCGCGCGCGTGCGGCTCGAGCGCGTCGAGCAGCGCCTGCCAGCCGGGCAAACCGTGCTCACGCGCGAGCGCCCGTTGCGCGGCGCGCAGCGTGATCTCCGCGTCGCCGTACTCGGGCAACGCTGCGCGGAAGCGCGCGAGCGCGGCCGTATCGCCGGACTCGAGCGACTTGAGCCACTGCTTAGCTTCTTTCTTCAGCGAGTCGACGCGGGAACGGAAACCGATCGAGCGGGTCATGACACCTTCCTTCCAATATGCGCCCGGGGTCCGCTGAAGCTCTGGGCTGGAAGAAGGTTGAACGCCGATCGTCGAACCGGTGTTTGGGTGGGAGATTCCCTTGCCGCGGACAGGAGGCGCCCCAACGCGCGCTGAGCGCGAGTGTCCGCGATCCGCCGCGCGCGTGTCAACGCGTGCGCTCGGCCGGCCTACGCGGTCTTGAGTCGACGACGCTCCGCGACACCGCGGCAGCGCGGCGCGAAGCGTTCTTTGGCGCTACTTCGGAACCGGGATGTCCGCGGGCGCCTCGCGGCGCAGGAACTTCCAGACGCCGTTCTCGCGGATGAACTCGTCGTTGTAGTGGCCGAGATAAACGAGCTTCGGCGCGTTGTCGGGTCCCGGCGTGATGTAGATCCACTTCGTTACCGCCGACGCGCGGTCGCCGTGGATCTCGATCTGATCGTTCGTCAGCACGTGAAACGTGCCCGAGCCGTTCGGCTGCGGGTTGTGACCGATCGTCTTGTCCATGAGCTTGAAGATTGCGTCCGGACCCTTGGCCGAGCCGAGGCCGCCGACCCACTCGCCGTTCGTCGCGAACAGGCTCGCGAACGTTTTGTAATCCCGGTGATCGTGCGCCTGGCCGTACGCGAGGATCAGCGCGCGGATCGCCTCGCGGTCCTCGAGCACCTGGACGCGAGCCGCGAGCGATTCGACATCTACGGCGGCGCGTGAAGGCGCTGGCGCAAGTGCGAGAGTTGCCGCGAGCATCGGTACAGCCAGAACGAAAGAGAATGGGCGCATGTTGGACCCCCCGTTGACGACGGCACATCTTCGCTCAGTCGCAGTCTGGACGTCACGCGCCTACCGTTGTTTCATTCGAAGTTGGCCGCGGCGCGGGTGACATCCATCCCGGCGAAGTGGCAACATTCTCACCCCGCTGGAGTTCGCGACCGTCATGAGACGAACCGTCACCGCCGCACGCCGCGTCTTGCTCGGCCTCTCCACTCTGCTCGTCGCGGCTCTCGCGTCCGCGCACCACTCGGCCGCGATGTTCGACGCGGGCAAAGAAATCACGCTGACCGGCACGGTGAAAGAGTTTCAGTGGATGAGCCCGCACTGCTGGATCCAGCTCCTCGTCCCCGACGAGGCGCACCCGGACGCCGCGCCCGTCGAATGGGGCATCGAGATGGACAACCCGCTCGGCCTTTCGCGGCACGGCTGGAAACCGAGCAGCGTGAAACCCGGCGATCGCATCGTCGTCGTCGCGCACCCGCTGCGCGATGGCACGAGCGGCGCGCAAGTCGTGTCGGTGTCCAAGGACGGCAAGCTGATCGGCAAGGCCGCGGACGCACCGGCGCAGTAACCGCGTGGAGAAACGAATGAGACAACTCGCGCTCGTCGTCGGCCTCGCCGTCCCGGCGGCCCTGCTCGTCGCGTGCTCCGGCCCGCCCGCGCCGCAGCTGCCGCCGCGCGTCGCCGCGTTCGCGAAGCTGCCCGATTGGTCGGGGCTCTGGGAGCCGAACGTGTTCGTCGGCGAAGGGATCGGCCAGGGCCTGAGCGCGGAGGGACTCAAGGCCGGGGCGTCGATCATGGCCGTCACGTTCCCGTTCACGCCGGAATGGCAGGCGAAGTTCGACGCCGCCAAGGCCGCGCAGTCCGCGGCCGTCGCCGCCGATCCGACTCACCCGCCCGCGCCGACGTTCAACAACTGCGCGTCGCCGCCGTTCATCATGAACATGGCCTCGCCCGCGATCTTCGAGTGGCGCATCACGCCCGAGGAGACGACGATCGTCGACACGATCAACGGGATCCGGCACATCTATACCGATGGGCGATCGCACCCGCCGGCGGACGAGATCTGGCCCACCAAGGCCGGGGACTCGATCGGTCGCTGGGACGGCGACACGCTCGTCGTCGACACGGTCGCGATCAAGCCCGACGTGCTCTTGACGCCGCAGATCCTGCTCAAGATGAGCGACCAGCTGCACTTCACCGAACGCTTCCGGATGGTGAACGCCGACGAGCTGCGCGACGAGTTCACGCTCGAAGACCCGGCCGCGCTGACCAAGCCCTTCGCGATCACGTTCGTGTTCAAGCGCGTGAAAGACGCGACGCGGATGATCGACGAGACCGAGTGCGACTCGACGACGGATCGCAATCCGATCGTGAACGGCCGCTTCACCTCCATCACCACCCGCTGACACAACCGCGCCGAGCTCTGACGTCGGTCGACGCAGTCGCGCGCGGCCACGCGTCAGAGCTCGGCGAGGTTGCCCTTCTCCTGGAGCCAGTCGCGCCGGTCCGAGGCGCGCTTCTTCGCGAGCAGCATGTCCATGACCTCGATGGCCGCATCCACGGCTTTGCCCTCCGCCGTGAGCTGCACGAGCCGGCGCGTCTCCCTCGCCATCGTCGTCTCGCGCAACTGCGATGGGTTCATTTCGCCGAGCCCCTTGAAGCGCGTGACCGTGACCTTGCCGGTCTTCTTCTCGGCCTCGATCCGATCGAGCAAGAGATCCCGCTCGGCCTCGTCGAGCGCGTAGTGCACTTCCTTGCCGACATCGACGCGAAACAGCGGCGGCATCGCGACGAACACGTGGCCGGCTTCGACGAGCGGCCGGAAGTGCTTGAGGAACAGCGCGCACAGCAGCGTCGCGATGTGCTGGCCGTCGGAGTCCGCGTCCGCGAGGATGCAGATCTTGTGGTAACGCAAGCCGTCGAGGTTGGAAGAACCCGGATCGACGCCGAGCGCGATCGCGATGTTGTGCACCTCCTGTGATGCGAGCAACTCCGCCGGATCGACCTCCCACGTATTCAAGATCTTGCCGCGCAACGGCATGATCGCCTGTGTCTCGCGATCGCGCGCCTGCTTCGCGGAGCCGCCGGCCGAGTCGCCCTCGACCAAGAAGAGCTCGGCCATCGCGGGCTCCTGGTTCGTGCAGTCCGCGAGCTTGCCGGGCAGCGCGGGGCCCGCGACGATGCGCTTGCGCACGACCTGCTTCGCCGCCTTGAGCCTGTGTTGCGCGTTCTCGATCGCGAACGCCGCGATCTCGTCGCCCGTCTCCGGATGCTGGTTGAGCCAGAGCGCGAAGTGATCCTTGATCACGCCGCTGACGAACCCCGCACACTCGCGCGATGCGAGCCGCTCCTTCGTCTGACCCGAGAACTGCGGCTCGGCGATCTTCACGGAGAGCACGAAGCTCACGCCTTCCCAGACGTCCTCGGGCGCGAGCTTGATGCCGCGGGGCAAGAGATTGCGGAACTCGCAGAACTCGCGGAGCGCGTCGCAGAGGCCGGAGCGGAGGCCGTTCACGTGCGTGCCGCCCTGCGGCGTCGGGATCAGGTTCACGTAGCTCTCGAGCACCGCCTCGGCGCCGTCACGCCGCCAGACGAGCGCCCACTCGACCGCCTCGCGCTTGCCCTCGAGCTTGCCTGAGAACGGCGGCTCGGGCAGCCAATCGCCGTCGCCGACCGCCTCCTTCAAATACTGCTCGAGGCCGCCGGTGTAGACCCAGCGCTCCGTCTCCTTCGGCTTCTCGACCTCGAGAGTGACCTCGAGGCCGGGGCAAAGCACCGCCTTCGCACGAAGCATGTGCTTCAACTTCGGCAGCGAGAACTGCGGGCTGTCGAAGTACTTCGGATCGGGCCAGAAGCGCACGGTCGTGCCCGTGTTGCCCTTGCCGACCTTGCCGACGACCTCGAGCTTGCTGCGGCGATCGCCGTTCGCGAAGCTCATGTTGTATTCCTTGCCGTCGCGCCGGATCCAAACCTCGAGGTTCTTCGAGAGCGCGTTCACGACCGACACCCCGACGCCGTGCAGCCCGCCCGCGAACTGGTAGTTCTTGTCGGAGAACTTGCCGCCCGCATGGAGCCGCGTGAGGATCAGCTCGACGCCGGACAGCTTCTCTTGCGGATGGATGTCGACCGGCATGCCGCGCCCGTCGTCCGCCACCTCGAGCGAACCGTCCGCGTAGAGCACGACGTCGATCTTCTTCGCATGACCGGACAGCGCCTCGTCGACGCTGTTGTCGACGACCTCGTGGGCGAGGTGATTCGGGCGCGTCGTGTCCGTGTACATCCCGGGACGACGGCGAACGGGCTCGAGCCCGCTCAGGACTTCAATGTCCGCAGCGCGGTAGTCGTTGCTCATTATCCGGATCCGCGCTCGAACGGCCGCTTTGTCCGAGTTGCTCGCGGGGCCTAAGCGGGATTGTAGCGCGTTTCATTTCGCATCGAGACGGAAATGCTTTGCAGTCCACGCGTTCGCACGTATCCTCGAAGCTCGACGAGCACAGCAACGCGAGCGAGCTGCCAAGCCGACCGATGGATATCACGATCTTGGCTTATCTCGAGCCGGGCGACGAGAAACCCGACATCGTCATGGAGCAGGTTGCCGCGGCGCTCGAAACATCGGGGCACAAGGCTTCGATCCTCACGATTCGTCACGATGTAGTCGAGATGGTCGAGGGCTTGAAGAAGCGCAAGCCGCATCTCGTGTTCAATCTCGTCGAGTCGTTCGGCGACGACATCCTGGGCGGCGCAATGGGCGTCGCGGGCGTGCTCGACTTGCTCGAGCTGCCCTATACCGGCGGCGGGCCGGGCGAAATCTTTCTCCAAGAGGACAAAGCGCTGTCGAAGAAGCTGCTCGCGTTCGAGCAGATTCCCTATCCGGACTTCGCCACGTTCTATCCGGAGGCCGCGTTCGAGACCGGCGGCAATCTGCGCATGCCGCTATTCGTCAAGCCGCTTCGTATGGACGCATCGATCGGCATCGACGAGCGCTCGCTCGTGCGCAACACCCAGCAGCTCATGGAACGGGTGAGGTATATCAACAAGACGTTCGGCGACGCCGCGCTTGCCGAGGAATACATCGAAGGCAGAGAGTTCTACGTGGGCGTTCTAGGCAACGACAACCCCACCGCATTTCCACCGCTCGAGATGGACTTCTCGGGGCTTAAGACGGGCGCCGTGCCGATCATGGACAGCGAGGCCAAGTTCGACGAGACGAGCGAACGCTATCACGGCACGACGATCGTATTGCCGACGCTCGAGCCGGAGCTCAAGGCGAAGCTGCAGAAAGTCTCGATGCAGGCCTATCGCGCGCTGCGCGTGCACGACTACGGTCGCATCGATCTGCGGCTCACCGACACCGGTGAGATCTATGTGATCGAGGTGAACGCGAACTGCTACCTCGAGCAGCACAGCGAATTCGCTCGAGCGGCCGGCGAGCTCGGCATCGACTATGCGACCCTGCTAGGCCGGATCGCCGAGCTCGCGCTCGAGCGCTGGAAACACCGCAGCCGCGCGCAGAAGCGCCGTAAGAAGGCGCGCGACGCGCTAGTCTGACGATCGCCGCGCGCGCGCCGATGTCGCGAGGAGCTTCACCCGCCGCTGTCGTCGGGGTCAGCGCCCGCCGCGCCGCGGCCATCCCCGCCGCGCACCGGTAAAGAACTGGCTGCCCCGCCCCCTACGGCTCCCGGCGGAGCCGCGCCCGGCGGAGCCGCGCTCGGCGCACCGCTGTGGGCGGCCGTACTCTGCGAGGCGCCCGCCGCAGTCTCAGGAAAGTACGCGCCACGATGCACGAAATTCATAGCGAGCGAGGTCACCAGGGTCGTCACCCCAACGATCGCTTGCGCCTCCGCCGCACGCGGATAGACCTGACGAAGCTCCTCCGAGCGCCTCGCAAGATCGCGCATCAGGCTACGCGTCTTCTCGGGGAAATGGCCGGTCCAGCGAAACACGTCGGCCATGAGTTGGCGCTCGAGCCGCCGTATGAGCTCGCCCGCGGGCCGTGTGTCCTCCGCCACGGCACCTTCGCCGTATTCGATCAGGTCGTCGAAAATCGCCCGCAAATCGCCGTCCAAGCCGGCCGCACCGGGCTCGGGCTCGGTTGGAAGGCTCTTGTAGAACTCCCGCAACGAGTAGTCGAGCGCCGCCACGTCATCGTCGTGCTCGGTGGACGTCACTAACGGCTCGCGCACGGCGAACGTGGCCACGAGGCGGTCGCACAACTCGAGCTTCGCGAGCGCGCTCGGCCATTGCGCATAGTCGGCGCGCCAGTCCTGCAGCGGCGTCATCCACACGGCGAACGTTTCAGCCCAGTCCTCGTCCGGATGCTTCTGGGCATACCAGCCCGGCAGGTGGCGCACGAAGCGGCGGCTGAACGGCTGCGGCCGATACTCCTCGCGGTACGGTTGGGTGATCGATCCGAACAGCTTCACCCAGCTTTCGTCATCGTAAAGCTTGTACGCGTAGTTCAGCACATGGCCCATCTCGTGCCGCAGATATCGCAAGATGTCGGCGCGATTGAATCCCTCGATGTGGCCAACTTCCTCGCCGTGAAGCTCCGTGAGCTCAGGCCGCGCCAAGTAAAAGGGAACGCCGATCGCAACCGTGCCGAAAGCGACGCCCCATTCCGTCGACAGATAGAACGTCGGCTCAATCTTCGTAAGCCCGCGGGCGTCGAGCTCGCCGCGAAACTCGTCGATCACCGGCGCCAGCCGCGTGTCAGCGATGGCGAGCTGAAGGTCGCGGATCGGCGCGCCATAGAGGTTCGACTCACGAAACGGGCGCTGTGGGCTGGCCATGAAACTCCGAACTGCTGAGGTGGGGTCAGCGCTCGCGGGGCGAGATCAATCGAGATCCGCCGCGAGGGTGCGCGCGACTTCGGCCGAAGCGACGACCTCGTGTGTGTAATCCGGATGCTTCACGCCGATCCTGAGCGGCGCGCCGCTTTTCAGCTGCGCGCGCATCGCGGCGTCGAGCTCGAAGCGCAGGAAATGCACGGCGGACGTCTTCGCCTCGTTGCTGCGCGGCAGATCCTCGTCGGCGTGCGCGAGCACGCGCCCGAGCTTCCCGATCTCGACGTAGATGCCGTGCTCGATGCCGGCGAGCTTCCCGAGCGCCGCGCGCCGCTCCGCGACGTCGGGGTATTCGAGCATCATCGTGGCCTTCAGATTCGTGCCGTCCGGAATCAGTGGGTTATATGACGCGAGCTCCTCGGCGATCGCATCGGACTCGAAGATCCGCTCGGCGCGCAGCATCTCCTGGACCTGGTACTGCATCGTGAGCCGGTCCTCGAAGTACAAGGTCAGGTTTGGCCCGACCGCGACCTGCCGCAGACGCTTGTGCGCGAGCACGCGCGCGCGGAAGTCCGCGCGCTGCTTGTGGTACGCCTCAAGCGAGAGCAGGTCCCCCGGTTTCAGCTTCTCCATGCTGCGCTCCTTCAGATGCCCATGGTGCCTCGATCGGCGGCCGCGTGCGCGAGCGGTGCTTCCCGGGGGCGTCGCCACACAGGGATGTGCGGCGCCGAGCCCCAGGGACGGCGTCTTGGCGTCCCCCGGGAGGCACCGCTCGCGCACGCGGCCGCCGACCGAGGCGTCACGCTAGATTCCGTACGCGCGGCGGAGAAGCTGAATCGGATGCGTCGCCTCTGCGCCGGACTCGGAGACGGTCGCGATCTGCTCCGCGGCCATCGGGCAGTCGCTCGTGAAGTGCCGCGCCGCGGCAGAGTCCACTTGGCGTGCGACGGGCCGAGCGATCTTGCGCGAGATTTTCGCATACTCCTTCTTTACGCCGTACGTGCCGTCGTGGCCCGAACAGCGCTCGATCGCTTGGACCTTCGTGCTCGGCACGAGCTCGAGCACGTCACGCGTCTTCAGGCCGATGTTCTGGACGCGCAGGTGGCACGGCACTTGATAGCTGATCGCGCCGAGCGAGCTCGCGAAGTCGGTCTTGAGCTTGCCCGCGCGGTGGCGGCTCATCAGGTATTCGAACGGATCGAAGAACGCGTTCGCGACGCGCTGCACGCGCTCGTCGTCGGGGAACATCAGCGGCAGCTCTTGCTTGAACATCAGCACGCACGACGGCACGACGGCCGTGAGATCCCAACCCTGCTGCACCCATCGATCGAGCTCGGGCACGTTCGTCTCCATGAGCTTCTCGATCGATTTCAGATCGCCGAGCTCGAGCTTCGGCATTCCGCAGCAGCGCTCTTTGCCGGTCAACGCGACGCCGATCGCGTTGTGCTCGAGGACCGCGACGAGGTCCTCGACGAGCGTCGGGTGGTTGCGGTTACCGTAGCACGTCGTGAACACGACGACGCGCCCGCGCGTGTCGCCCGCCGGGTTCGGCGTCGCGTCACGCCCGACGCGGCTGCGCAAGCGGCGCCGCGCGCTCTTCGAGTGGTACTTCGGCACCGGCGCCTCCGTGTCGACGCCGAGCGTCTTCTCGAGCAGCCCACGGCCGAGCTTCGTGCCGTTGAATGCGTTGACGGCCTCCGCGATGACCGGGATTCCGGCCAACGAGCCCACGGCGTCGGTCGAGCTCAGGATCTTGTCGCGCGCGCCGACCTTGCCGTCTTCAAAGCGCTTGAACTTCGCGCGCAGCATCAGGTGCGGGAAGTCGACGTTCCACTCGTGCGGCGGCACGTAGGGACACTTCGTCATGTAGCACATGTCGCAGAGGTAGCAGTGGTCGACGACGGACCAGTACGCCTCCTTCGGCACGTCGTGCAGCTCGCCGCTAGGCGTCGCATCGACTGCGTCGAACAACGTCGGGAACGAGTTGCAAAGGCTGAAGCAGCGGCGACAGCCGTGGCAGATGTCGAAGACGCGCGCGAGCTCGGCGTCGAGCGCGGCGGCGTCGATGAACTCTGGCGCGCGCCAGGCGAGCGCATGGCGCGTCGGGGCTTCCAAGCTGCCCTCGCGGCGGGGACCTTTGCTCTCGACGACGTCGCTCATCCGAGCATGATCAGACGGCGGCGGGCGCCGGTTACTTGTCGAGGCCGTCGAGGGCCTTTTGGAACCGGTTTGCGTGGGAGCGCTCGGCCTTCGCGAGCGTTTCGAACCAGTCGGCGATCTCTTCGAAACCCTCGCCGCGCGCGGCCTTCGCCATGCCCGGGTACATGTCCGTGTACTCGTGCGTCTCGCCCGCGATCGCCGCCTTGAGGTTCGAGTTGGTCGGGCCGATCGGCAAGCCCGTGGCCGGATCGCCGACGATCTCGAGATACTCGAGATGCCCGTGCGCATGACCCGTCTCGCCTTCGGCCGTCGAACGGAACACGGCCGCCACGTCGTTGTAGCCTTCGACGTCCGCCTTCGAAGCGAAGTAGAGATAGCGGCGATTCGCCTGCGACTCGCCGGCGAAGGCATCCTTGAGATTCTGTTCGGTCTTCGTGCCTTTCAGTTTCATGCGTCCTCCGAGAACACGCTGCGTTGAAAAAAAGAGCCGCTCGGCGCCTGGCGTCGCGGCGCGGTTTTAGACTTGGTCTAACGTCCTGCCAATCTAGTCCGCGAGCCCCCGAGGTGTCAACGGCGGCGTTTGACCGTGCGGAGGACGCTGTGTACCGTGGCGCCCTCTGTCACGACCGCCCTGGCGATGAGCACTTCCGAAAAACCCAGCATCGGCGGACTCGAAAAATCGCTCGAGGAGCTCGAAGCGCTCGTCACGCGTCTCGAGAGCGGCGACCTGCCGCTCGAGCAGGCGTTGAAGGAGTTCGAGCGCGGCGTGAAGCTCACGCGGCAGTGTCAATCGGCGCTACAGCAGGCCGAGCAGAAGGTCGAGATTCTTCTGAAGAAGACCGAGCAGGCGGAGCCCGTTCCGTTCGAGCCCGGCGACGACGACGAGACCTGATAGGTGGTCCGCGCGTCGCGTAACGCACGTTCCGGGATGGGCCCAAGTGGCGCCGAGGTGCCCGGCGCTCGCGGCTAGCGCTGTGCCGCGGCCGGAGCGGCTGGCGCCGCCTCCGCCGCTTGCGCGACGCCCTGGAGGCGCTCGATCAGCGAGCGCAGGAAAACCTTGTTGAAGCGCAGCTGGCACGCGGACGACGCCTGCTCCATCAGCGTCGAGCTCACGCGCACGAGCGTGACCGGCGTCGACGCAGTGATCGTCGCCGTGCGGCGAGCTCCGCGCACGTAGCTCGTCTCGCCGAAGCAATCGCCGTCCGACAGCACGCCGATCTGGCGGCGGCCCGACTGCACGCTCACGGAGCCGGCCACGATGATGTAGAACCGGTCGTCGAGCTCGCCCTCGCGAATGATCTCGTCGCCCGCCTGATAGGTGCTCCACTCGCTCGCGCGCAGCACCTCCCAGATCTCCGAATGCGAGAAGTCGTGGAAGAAGCGCAGCTTGCGCAGCAGATCGAACTGCTCTTGCTTGTCGAGCCGGTCGTACTGATTGCGGAGCTGCTGATATAGGCGCGTGAGCGCGCCTGCGAACTCGAGCCCGGTCGTGAAGCGCTTCTCGGGCTCCTTGCGGAGCGCAGTCATCACGACTTCCTCGAGCTCTTCCGGAATCCCTTCGCGCAGCGTGTGGATCGGCGCCGGCGACGCGAACACGATCTGGTGGAGCAGCTTGCTGAGACTGTTCGCGCGGAACGGCCGATAGCCCGTCAGCAGCTCGTACATCACCGCGCCGAGCGAATAGATGTCCGAGCGAGGCGTGATGTCCGCGGACTGCACCTGCTCCGGCGACATGTAGCTCGGGCTGCCCGCGATCCCCTCGATGCGCGAGACGTTCGAGTCCTTGATCAGCGCGATGCCGAAGTCGATCACGCGCACGTCGTTGTCGAGCGTCAGCATGATGTTGCTCGGCTTCACGTCGCGATGGATCACGCCGCGGCCGTGCGCGTAGTGCAGCCCCTTCGCGCACTTGAAGACGATCTCGACGACGTCGTCGATGCGCAGCAAGTTGTCGGGCCGGCAGTAGGCCGCGAGCGTGCGCGCGCCGTGGACGTGCTCGGTAACGACGTAGTAGCTGCCGTTCTCCTCGCCCGCGTCGTAGATCGGCAGAATGTTCGGATGCTGGAGGCGCCCCATCATCTGCGCCTCGTTGAAGAACATCTTGCGAGTGACGCGCGCCTTCTGGTCTTCCTCGCCGTCGATGTTGTAGAGCTTGATCGCGACGTCGCGGCCGTAGTACGGATCGTGCGACAGGAAGACGCGGCCGGTGCTGCCCTGCCCGACCTCGTTGATGATCACGTACTTGCCGATGCGTTCGGGCACGTCTCGCGCGCCGCGCTTTCCGGCCGCGGGTTTGGCTTTGGCCTGGACCATCGGAGTACTACGTTGTCGGCAAAAGAGCTCGGCTGACCATCAAGCAAATGGCGGCGTAGACCGCAGCCATCAGGTCGTCAAGGATAATGCCGGCCCCGCCGCGCATTCTGTGATCCACCTCGCGGATCGGCCAGGGCTTCAGGATGTCGAAAATCCTAAACAAAACAAAGGCTAGTGCGAACCACAGAACGGTGCGCGCGGGTACCGCGAGCGAGGTTGCGAAGAGACCCGCGATTTCGTCGAACACGATCGACGAATGATCGTGAACGCCGAGCCGGCGCGCGCTCTCGCCGCAGATCCAGACGCCGACCGCGACCAGCGCGACCACGATCGCGACGCGCCACGCGAGCGGCAACGTGAAGCACCACCAGGCTGGCACGATCGCGAGCAACGAGCCGAACGTGCCGGGAGCCCACGGCGCAAGCCCGGTTCCAAACCCGAGCGCGACGAGCTGCACGGGATCGCGGAGCGTTCTTAGCGGCAGGCGCACGCGGTCAAAAGTGACGATAGCCAAGCGACGGGGGCTTGTAGGGCTCACCGTCGCGGCGGCAGACGACCTCCTGCCCCGGCATGAGCTGGCCGACTCGCGTCGCAGGCGTGCCCGTTCCCCCGAGCGCGCGCTCGATCTCCTCCGCGCGCGACGGCGGAGCCGTGAAGCAGAGCTCGTAGTCGTCGCCGCCGGCGAGCGCGTGCGCGAGCGCGATCTGCGGCGGGCACGTCGACAAGAGCTCCGCCGATAGCGGCACGTGCTCGACGTCGATCAGCGCGCCACAGCCACTGCGCTCGCAGATGTGGCCGAGGTCCGCGAGCAAGCCGTCGGACACGTCGATCGCCGCGCTCGCGAGCGAGCGCAGTGCGAGACCCGCCGCGACGCGCGGAACAGGGCGGTAGAAGCGCTCCTTGAGGGCCGCGCCCGCGGACCCGTGCGGCGTCTCGACACGCTCTTTGATGAGCGCGATGCCGGCCGCGCTATCGCCGAGCGTGCCCGTCACGTAGACGTCGTCGCCGACGTTGCCGTGCGCGCGCGTCAGGATTCGGCCCTGCTCCACTCGTCCCATGAGCTGAATCGTCACGCTGAGCGGGCCGCGCGCGAGATTGCCGCCGACGAGGCTCACGCCGTGACGCTCTGCGAGATCGAACAAGCCGCGGCTGAAGCCGTCGAGCCAGAGCTCGTCGGGTTTCGGCAACGTGAGCGCGAGCGTCGCCCAGCGCGGCTCCGCGCCCATCGCGGCGAGGTCGCTGAGATTCACGGCCAGCGCGCGGTAGCCGAGCAGCGGCGGCGCGATGCCGTCGGGAAAGTGCACGCCCGCGACGAGCGTATCGACCGTGACGGCCAGGAGGCCGTTCACCGCGAGCACCGCTGCGTCGTCGCCGACGCCGATCAGCACGTCCGGATCGCGGCTCGGCCGCGTGAAGTATCGTTCGATGATCTCGAACTCGCCGATCATGCCTTCGCTTCGGCGGCGCCGGGGCCGCGCTGCCACTCGCGCGCGGTTCGATCGAGCAACGCGTTCACGAACTTGTAGCTTTCGGCGGCACCGTAGCGCTTCGCGAGCTCCACGGCTTCGTTGATCACGACTTTGGTGGGGACGTCGCCGCGGAACTTGAGCTCCGCGAGCGCGAGCAACAGGATCGCGCGGCCGACCGCGTCGAGGTGGTCGAGGCCGCGCGCGGCTTGCTGGGCGATGATCGCGTCGAGCGCGGCGACGTTGTCGATCACCGTCGTGAGCAGCGCGTCGAAGTACTCGCGGTCACAGCGGTCGAAGCCTTCCACGGTCACGAACTGCGCCGTGATCTCGGCCGCGCTGTGGCCCGCGAGCTGCCATTGGTACAGCGCTTTTACGAGAAGCTCCCGCGCTCGCTGCCGCGATCGGGCTCCGCCGCGGTCGCGAGACAAGGGTTACTGCTCCAGCTTCTTGAATAGCGTAGCCATTTGGATCGCGGCGAGCGCCGCATCCGCGCCCTTGTTGCCGCCCTTCGTGCCGGCGCGCTCGATCGCCTGCTCGATCGTTTCGACGGTCAGCACGCCGAAGCCGATCGGCAGCTCGTGCTCGAGCGACACATGAGCGATACCGCGGCTCGCCTCGCCCGCGACGTAGTCGAAGTGCGGCGTAGCACCCCGGATCACGCAGCCGAGCGCGATCAGCGCGTTGAAGCGGCGCGTCGCGGCGAGCTTCTTGATCGCGAGCGGAGTCTCGAACGCGCCGGGAACGCGGACGACCTCGATGTCGCTCGGCGTCACGCCGTGTTTCGTGAGCGTGTCGACGGCCGCATCGACGAGCCGATCGACGATGAAATCGTTGAACCGCGACGCGACGATCCCGAACCTCAAGCCCCGCGCGTTGAAGTCGCCCTCGAGCGACTTGATTCGCTCATCCATTCCGATCATCCATTCGAGCTTCCACGGGCCGCATCCTCGGCCGAAAGATATTCCACGATCTCGAGGCCGAAGCCCGAAAGCGCATGCATGTGGCGCGGAGCGCCGAGCACCCGCATGCGCCGCACGCCGAGCGCGCGCAGTATCTGCGCGCCGATGCCGAACGTGCGAAAGTCCATAGCGCGGTCGCGCCGCGGCGCGGCCGGCGCTTTGGCGCCGAGCAAACCGACCGCCTTCATGAGGTCGCGGGCAGACTCCTCGGGACGCAGCAACACGACAACCCCGTTGTCTTGCTCGGCGATCAGCTTGAGCGCGTCTTGAAGCGGACGGTGCAGCGTCGAATCCTGCACGCCGATCACGTCGCCGAGGGTGTCCTGACGGTGCACGCGCACGAGCGTCGGCGTCTTCGGATCGATCGTGCCGCGCACGAGCGCGACGTGCACCGCACGGTTCACGTGATCCTCGAAGCAGACCATCCGGAACCCGCCGAACGGAGTCGTGATCGGCTGATCGGCGATGATCTCGACCGACTCCTCGGTGCGCAATCGATACTCGATCAGGTCCGCGATCGTGCCGATCTTGAGCTTGTGGCGACTCGCGAAACGCAGCAGGTCGTCGCGGCGCGCCATCGCGCCGTCGTCGTTCAAGATCTCGACGATCACGGCAGCGGGCTCGAGGCCCGCGAGCCGCGCGAGATCGCAACCGGCCTCCGTGTGGCCCGCGCGCGTGAGCACACCGCCCGGCTGCGCCATCAGCGGGAAGATGTGGCCGGGCTGACGCAGGTCGTCGGGCCGCGCATCGGCCGCCACCGCGGCGAGGATCGTGCGCGCGCGATCGTGCGCCGAGATGCCGGTCGTCACGCCTTCGGCGGCCTCGATCGAGATCGTGAAGTTGGTCGTCTTGCGCAGATCCGTGTTGCTGACCATCAACGGCAGACGCAGCTGCTCGCAACGCTGGCGCGTGAGCGTGAGGCAGATCAGGCCGCGACCGTAGCGCGCCATGAAGTTCACGTCCTCGGGCCGTACCTTGATCGCGGCCATGATGAGATCGCCTTCGTTCTCGCGATCTTCGTCGTCGAGGATGATGACCATCTCGCCGCCGCGAATCGCGGCGACGATGTCCTCAGTGGAATCGAGACCCGACCAGGCCGAGTCAGTTTTCGTGCGCGTAGCCATGTCGTCGCAGGAGCTCCATGCCGGCGCCCGCAGACTTCCCGACCGTGGCCTCGGCAGAACCGAGACGCTCGAGATACCGGGCGATGATGTCGACCTCAATATTAACAGCGACGCCGCGCCGATACTCGCCGATCACGGTGACGGCTTGAGTATGGGGAATCACGTTGATCTCGAACGTGTCGCCCTGCACGGCGTTCACCGTGAGGCTCACGCCGTCGACCGCGATCGAGCCCTTCTGCGCCACGTAGCGGGACAAGGCCTGCGGAACGCGTATCCGTACCGTCGTCGAGCGCGCCGCGGGCGCGAGATCGACGACCTCGCCGACGCCGTCGACGTGGCCCGTCACGAGATGGCCGTCGAGCGGGTCGCCGATCTTCAGCGGCGGCTCGAGGTTCACGCGCGCGCCGACGCCTAGCTGGCCGAACGTCGTGACGTCGAGGGTTTCGCGCGAAAGGTCGACGGCAAACCGATCCGCCTTCGACTCGATCGCGGTGAGACACACGCCGCTGACCGCGACGCTACCGCCGATCGCGAGCGGCCCTACGCCCGAGTCGCCGAACGAAACGACCCAACGCCGATCCCCGCCGAGATCGTGCCGCTCCAGAATTCGCCCGACGCCTTTGACGATGCCCGAAAACATGCGGCTCCTCGATGAACCGCGCCACGCTACTCACGCGCGCACCAATCCGCAAGCGGACCGTCCGCCGCGCGCCGCTCAGTGCTTCGGGTCGGCGATCGTGCGATAGATCAGCGCGCCGAGCACCGCACCAACGATCGGTGCAACCCAAAACAGCCAGAGCTGCGCGACAGCCCAGCCGCCCACGTACACCGCGACACCGGTACTACGCGCCGGATTCACGGACGTGTTCGTGACCGGGATGCTGATCAAATGGATTAGAGTGAGCGCGAAACCGATCGGGATTGGAGCGAAGCCCGTTGGCGCGCGACTATCCGTCGCGCCGAGGATCACGATCAGGAAGAACGCGGTCATCACCACCTCGCAGACAAGCGCCGCTGTGAGCGAATAACCGCCCGGCGAGTGCGCGCCGTAGCCATTCGACGCAAAGCCCGCCGACACGTCGAAGCCCGTCGCGCCGCTCGCGATGACGTAGAGCACTCCGCCCGCCGCAATCGCGCCGAGCACCTGCGCGACGATGTACGGCGCGAGTTTCGCCGCCGGGAAGCGACCGCCGACCCAGAGTCCGACCGAGACAGCCGGATTCAAATGGCAGCCAGAGATATGACCGATCGCATACGCCATGGTGAGCACGGTGAGTCCGAACGCGAGCGCGACGCCGAGCAAACCGATGCCGACCTGCGGGAACGTCGCCGCGAGCACTGCGCTGCCGCAGCCGCCGATGACGAGCCAAAACGTGCCGAGGAACTCGGCTCCATACTGTTTCATGTTCCGCCTCCATTCTTGACTTTTGTTATGAGAGACGTGCTCGAAAGCGTTTCGTAAGTAAGGCGCTAGACCTTCACCGCGCGCGTGAGCAGATAGTCCTGGCGCAGCGCGT
>Ga0326726_10001713_pt1 | contig 20393 bp, 16 predicted proteins | sample MHFenrmetagenome_2_FD_207603 | JGI IMG/M metagenome (GOLD analysis project Ga0326726, IMG submission 207603) | Lab enriched peat soil microbial communities from Michigan Hollow, Ithaca, NY, United States - MHF15MN | ecosystem: Environmental > Terrestrial > Soil > Wetlands > Peat | place: USA... | reverse complement strand
GCCGCATGAAGACCGCGACGCAGTTCGGCACGCCGCAGTGGATCGTCTTGTGGATCACGATCGCGAGCGTCGCCAGCTATCCGCTCCTCGCCGGGCTCGGCCAGCCGCTGTGGGTGGTCGCCGGACCGTCGGCGGTCGGCTGCTTGCTCGCGGCGCGGCGGGGCGGCATCACCGTGCGGCAGGTCGCCTCCGGCGTGAGCTGGGAGCTGTTCCCGTTCCTGTTCGGCGTGCTGGTGATGGCGACCGCGTTCGCGCACACCGGTGCGACCGCGCACCTGACGAAGCTCTATCTCGACTCGCCGTTCCCGATGCCGACCGTGACGGCATTCTCGGCGGCCGGCTCGGCGCTGATCGACAACCATCCGATGGCGCTCCTGCAATCGATCGCACTTCACGGCGCGCCCGATCGCCTCGTCTACGCCGCGCTCGTCGGCGGCGATCTCGGCCCGCGGTTCCTGCCGATCGGATCACTGGCCGGCTTGTTGTGGTTGCACGAGCTGCGACGCGGCGGCGTGGTCGTGCCGCTCGGCACGTTCGTGAAGGTCGGGTTCATCGTCACCATCCCGTCGATCATCGCGTCGCTCGTGATGCTATGGGCGGTGACGTGAGCTATCGCTTCACCGGCCGCGAGCGCGCCACGATCGAGCTCGACGGCACGTTCCTGCCCGGCCGCCTCGCCGTGCCGCGCCAGCTCGCGCTCGAGCTCGATGCCGAGGGCCGGGCGCGCCTGCGGCTGTTCGCATTCCACGTCGACGACCTGCGGATCGCGCGCGTGCCACTCGTGCGCGCGAGCTACGCCGAGGTCGTGTGGCGGATCGCGGTGCGTGCCGGCGAGACGGCCGCGTGGTGGGTGCCCGCGTGCGACCTCGGCGCGCGCGCGCCGCGCCTGCTCGCCAGCCGCTACATTCATTATCCGACCCGCGCCGGTACGATCGAGGTCGAGCTCGACCACGTCCGGGTCGCCGGTGAGGCCGGCTCGCTCGCGATCGCCCTCGGGCCCGCCGGCAGCGAGGACGTCACGCAGGAATCGCGCACGCTCCTGGTCGGCCCGGCCGCCGAATGGGAGGTCCCGTGGGGTGACGACGGGCCGGCAGCGCACCCCGCGGTCGCGGCCGTCTCGGCCGATTCGCTGGCCGAGGCCACCGTCGGTGGGCCGGTCAGCTGGGCAGGGGTGGCGTTCGTGCGCCAAGGTCGCGAACATCGCTGCGGTGTCGCTCGCCTGCGTTGAGTTGCATACACGCGTTCCATGCTAAAAGAGGCGCATGGCCCTCTCAGCATCCGCCCGTCCGATCGCCGGTGCTGTCGCGACTCTGGGAGTCAGCGATCGCGTCACGTTCCTCCGCAAGACCTACGCGCACCTCGGCGGTGCGCTGATCGCGTTCGCGCTCGTGACCGCCGCGATGATGAACTACGCGACCGACCTCAGCCTCAAGCTGTCGTTTGCCGGCCGCAACGGCATGGGCTCGATGCTCCTGGTCCTGCTCCTGTTCGTGGCCGTCAGCTACGGCGCGCAGAAGCTCGCGATGTCCCAGACCTCGCGCGGCCTCCAGTACCTCGGGCTCGGCATTGCCGTCGTCCTGTGGTCGGTCCTCGTCCAGCCGATGATCTGGTGGACGGTCATCAAGTTCGGCAACCCGGCCGACGTCTTCGTCGGCAACGAGATCCACGCGGCGCTCAGCCCGAAGGCGGCGGCGGTCCTCGGCGAGTCGGCCGTGATCACGATCGCGATCTTCCTCGGCCTGACGCTCACGGTGTTCTACACGAAGAAGGACTTCTCGTTCCTCGGCGGCATCCTGTCGATCGGCATGTGGGCCATGATCGGCGTGGCGATCGCCGGGATCATCTTCGGCTTCAACCTCGGGATGTTGTTCAGCGGCGCCATCATCCTCTTGATGGCCGGCTACATCCTGTACCAGACGTCGCTGATCATGAATTACTTCCCCCCGACCATGTTCGTGGCCGCATCGCTGATGCTGTTCACCACGGTCGTGACGCTGTTCATCCACGTGCTGCGCATCGTGGGTGAGATGAACCGCCGCTAAGCACGCCGGCTTTCGGGCTATACTCGTCCGAGATGGCCTCCGTGCCGGCGCCTGCGCCGCTCTCATCGACCGACATCGGTGCCGTCCGTCGGCTCGAGGATGCGATCGCGACGGTCATCCGCGGCAAACCGGAGGCGATCCGGTCGGCCGTGGTGTCCCTGCTCGCGCGCGGCCACCTCCTGATCGAGGACATCCCGGGCGTCGGCAAGACCACGCTCGCGCGCGCGCTGGCCGCGGCGCTCGGCGGCACGTTTCGCCGCATCCAGTTCACGAGCGATCTGTTGCCGTCCGACATCGTCGGTGTCTCGGTCTACGACCAGAGCGGCAAGGTGTTCGAGCTCAAGCGCGGGCCGATCTTCGCGAACGTCGTGCTCGCCGACGAGATCAACCGCACCACGCCGCGCACGCAATCCGCGCTCCTAGAGGCGATGAGCGAAGGCTCGGTCTCGATCGACGACGCGACCCACGAGCTGCCGCGCCCGTTCATGGTGATCGCGACGCAGAACCCCGCCGAGCACTACGGCACGTATCCGCTGCCGGAGTCGCAGATGGATCGGTTCCTCCTGCGCGTGTCGCTCGGCTACCCGCACAAGAACATCGAGCGCGACCTGCTCCGCGATCGCGGCGGCACCGATCCGGTCGCGAAGCTCGCGCCGATCGTCGATCTCTCCGCGGTCCGCAACCTCCAGGACTGCGTCGAGACCATCCGCGTCGACGACGCGCTCGTCGACTACGCGATGACGATCGTCGAGGAGACGCGCCGGCATCCGGCGATCTCGGTCGGCGTGTCGACGCGCGGCGTGCTCGCCTGGTACCGCGCTACCCAGGCGGCCGCGCTCGCCGCCGGGCGCGAGTTCGTCATCCCCGACGACATCAAGGGTCTCGCCGTCGGCTGCCTCGCCCACCGCCTCGTGCTCGCGCAGACCCACGACTCGCTCGGGCGCGCGCGCGCCGAGGCCGAGCGACTCGTCGGCGAGATCATCGGACGCGTCGCGGTTCCGACGTGACCGAGGGCCCCCAGAGGCCCGGGTTCTTCACACGGCTGCGCCGCCGCTTCCGCCCGCCGCGCCGGCTGTCGTTCACGCGCGAGGGCCGCATCATCGTGTTCCTGTCGGTCGGCGTCGGCTTTGCCGCGATCAACACCGGCAACAACCTCTTGTACCTGCTGCTCGGCTGGCAGCTGTCGTTCATCATCGCCTCGGGCGTGCTGTCCGAGATGACGCTCCGCGAGCTGCGCATCGAGCGCCGCCCGCCGCCGCGCATCCACGCGAGCGAGCCGTTCCTCATGGAGGTCGTGATCAAGAACGGCAAGCCGAAGCGCGCGTCGTACTCGATCGAGGTCGAGGACCTCATGGGCAAGACGCCGATCGACAAGCGCTGCTACTTCCTCAAGATCCCCGAGGGCAAGTCGCAGCGCACGTCGTATCGCCACACGTTCGTGCGGCGCGGCAGCTACACGCTCACCGGCTATCGCCTGGCGACGAAGTTCCCGTTCGCGCTGTTCCGCAAGTCGCGTGACGTCGACGCCCCGCTGCCGATCCTCGTCTACCCCGCGCGCGTCTCGGTCCCGCGCCCGCCGCCGCGCACGGTCACGCGCGGCGATGCCACGGCGGAGCGCCTCGGCCGGCGCGGCGAGTTCTTCGGGCTCCGCGAGCATCGCTCCGGCGACGATCGCCGCGACGTCCACTGGAAGTCGTCCGCGCGCACCGGCCGCTTGCTCGTGCGCGAGTACGAGGACGAGCTCGCGCGCCGGCTCGTGATCGGTGTCGACAACGCGCTGCCGCAGGACGTCCGCGACGCCGTCGGCGCGAACGTCGACGACGGCGCGCCGGTCGGCCCGTGGTCGAATGGCTTCGGCGCGATGACGCCCGCGCTCGATGCCCAGGTCTCCGCCGTCGAGCGCGCGATCAGCGTCGCCGCCAGCCTCGCCACCGCCTACCTCGAGGCCGGCTGGACCGTCGAGCTCGTCGCCCGCGGCTGCCACATCCCCGGCGGCACCGGCCGCATCCACGACGCGCGCATCGCCAGGGCGCTCGCGCTCCTGCCCTACGTCTCCGACGAGGTCGCGTTCTCGCCGATGCCGCCGCGCGTCGAGAGCGTGCTGGTGCAACCGCGCGGCGTGGCCGCGGCCGGTCGACCCTCCGCGCAGACGGTGATGGACGCATGAGGTTCGCCGTCGCCCACAAGGCCGCGACCTACCTCATGGTCGGGTGCGCGTACGTCGCGATGATCGCGGGTGGTGGGGTGTCGCCGATGATCGCGCTCGCGGGCGTGATCGGGCTCGTCGGCTCGTGGTGGTGGGAGCCGCCGCTGATTCGCTTCGAGCGGTGGTCGTGGGTGTGGACCACGGCGTCGGTGTTCGCCCTCGTCTACAGCGTGCTGACGGCGGTCGTCACCGGCGACTTCCTCGGCGTCGGCGCGCAGTTCCTCGTGTGGCTCACGGTCGCGAAGGCGTACAACCGCCGCGCCGCGCGCGACTGGCAGCAGATGTATCTGCTCGCGTTCCTGATGCTGGTCGCGGGCTCGGTGCTCAACGCCGATCTGACGTACGGCATCTGCTTCCTCGGCTTCGTGATCTCGGTGACGTGGGCGCTGACGCTGTTCCATCTCCGGCGCGAGATGGAGGACAACCTGCTCGTCAAGCACGCCGCCGACCGTGCCAGCGAACGCGTCGAGGTGCGGCGCATCCTCGACTCGAAGCGCATCGTCGGCGGCCGATTCTTCGCCGGCACCGGGTTGCTGTCGCTCGCGGTGTTCCTCGCGTCGGCGGTCGCGTTCCTCGCACTGCCGCGCGTCGGCTTCGGGTTCTTCCTCAAGAACCGCGGCGGCCTCACGCTCACCGGGTTCTCCGACAAGGTCCAGCTCGGCGGCCACGGCGTGCTCAAGGGCGACGACACGGTCGTCATGCGCGTCGAGGTCGACTCCAAGATCGGCAGCCGCGACGCGCCCGAGATCCACTGGCGCGGCGTCGCGTTCGACACGTACTACCGGGGTGGGTGGTCGCGCTCCGACAAGGCTCCCGAGACGGCCGACAACGTCGACTATCCACGCGCCGGCGTCGAGCGCCACACGCTGGCATGGTCGCGCCAGTCTCCGAACGATCCGGACGCGCTCGAGGAGAGCGCCACCCGCCAGGACGTGTGGCTCGAGCCGCTCGACTCCGACGTCATGTTCGGCGCGTCGAACCCGCGCGTGTTCGAGCGCGCCACGACGGCCCGTCGCACGCCGCGCAAGCTCATGAAGAACGACGAGCTGCGGATCGATCACACCAGCACGATCCACTACACGGTGTGGTCGCAGCTGAACCGGCCCGCGAACGAGATCCTACGCGACAAGACCGGCAAGTTCCCGAGAGGCTACGAGGTCTACTTCCAGTATCCGCGCGATCAGATCACGCCGCGCACGATCGCGCTCGCGCACCAGATCACCGACACGTTCGACAACAACTACGACAAGGCCGTGGCGATCCAGGACTGGCTCGACCACAACCTCACGTACACGCTCGTCCTCGAAGAGCCACACCGCGGTCAGGACCCGATCGACTTCTTCCTGTTCGATCGCAAACAGGGCCACTGCGAGTACTTCGCGTCGGCGTTCGCGATCCTCGCGCGCATCTCGGGCATCCCGACCCGCCAGGTCAACGGCTTCCTCGGCGGCGAGTGGAACGAGTACCAGGGCTACGTCGCGGTGCGCGCCGGCGACGCGCACTCGTGGGACGAGGTCTACTTCCCGAGCGCCGGCTGGGTCACGTTCGATCCCACGCCACCGGATCGCCACGATCCACTCGGGCGCGGCGGCGCCGGCTGGCGCGCGCGGCTGTCGCGGTTCATGGACACGCTCCGCTTCCAGTGGACGAAGTGGGTGATCGAGTACGATCTCGTCGCGCAGCTATCGCTGTTCAAGAGCATCGGCGCGGCGCTCAAGCACGGTGCGATGGCGATCCGCGATGGTCTCGTGCACGTGCTGCACTACTGGCCGGTGCTCGCGATCGGCGTGGCCCTGCTCGTCGCGGTCGTGTTGTGGCGCCGCCGCCGCTCGGGTGACGCGATGGAGTCCGGCCGCGGTCGCGCCAAGCCCCGCGTGCGGTCACCGATCGCGCAGGCGTACGACCATGTCCTGCGCCAGCTCGCGAAGACCGGGATCTCGCGCGAGCCCGCGACCACGCCGCGCGAGCTCGCAAATCGACTCACCGTCGACGTTGCACCCCAGGTGAAGGAGTTGACCGACCTCTACTACGCCGCCGAGTGGGGCGGCCACAGCGACCCGAAGGCCGAGGCCAGGGCCAGCGAGCTCGCGGCGGCGATCCGGGCCATCCTCCAGCGTCCCGCCGACGCCGCGCCGCGGTGACGTGACGCACGCGCCGAGCGTGCCAGATTGGCAGCTGGACTCGTCGAAGTTGAAGCGCTGATCCCCCCGTGATATCGACGGTTGTCGGGGCCGGATCGACCTGCGCGATACCGGCCTCGGCTTTGCAATGAGAACCGCCCCGATGCGCTTGCTTGTACTGGCCGTGCTCACCTCGGCATCTGTCGCTCACGCGGACGGCACGCTTCCCGACGGCTCCACGCTCAAGTGGAATCGTCTGTTCCTGCACGAGGGGAACTCCACGGACCTCGTGCAGCCCGCCAAGACGCCAGACTCGCTGTGGCACTACTTCAACCTCGCGCACTGCGTCTGCGCGCAGACCGGCGCGGCGACGAACACCGACTACAAGGAACAGACGTTCGCGTACGAGCTCTTGCTCCAGGGCGCGGTCACGCCGCTGCATCGCCCCCTCGAGATCTGGGTCGGCGCCAGTTGCGACGACACGATCATGCGGCCGATGAACTGCCACAAGATCGACTCGGCCGGCATCGCCGACATCGGCTCGATCGCGACGACGAACGGCGTCACGCCGGAGCTGTCGGTGTTCGACCTGATGACACCCGAGCCGATGAACGAGGGCTGCGAGCAGCGCGTGCTGTCCGCCAACGAGTGGGCGATCGCCGACACCGACGGCGATGGCACGCCCGACTACTTCCTGTCGCAGTCGGTCGACACCGACTCGCTGCCGCCGCCGCTGCCGACCACGTTCACCGCGAGCGGTGCCGAGAACGGGATCGAGATCTCGTGGACCGCGGCGACCGGCGACGTCGCCGACATCGCGTACTACCAGGCGCTGTGCGCGACCGACCTCGGCGACCCGGGTCGCACCGATCCGCCGGCCCCGCGCTACGTGACGCCGCGCCTCTTGTGCGGTGCCGCGCTCGACGCCAAGCTCGCACCGTCCGACATCACCACTGCCACGCCGGCGGACGGCGATGCCGGCACCGACGGCGATGCCGGCGAGATCGCGCTGCCCATGGGCCTCTCGCAGCTCGATCCCGCGTACATCTGCGGCGAGAGCGCCGACGCGACGGCGACGAGCCTGCGCCTCGAGAACCTCAAGAACGGCGTGCCGTACACGGTCGTGCTCCTCGCGATCGACAAGTTCGGCAACTCGCAGGGTACGTACTTCACCTCGAAGCTGACGCCACAGCCGGTCACCGACTTCTGGGAGGACCTCCAGAACCACGGCAGCAAGGTCGAGGGCGGCTTCTGCCTGATCGCCGAGACCTACGGCGACGGCAATCCGCTGACCAACGTGCTCCGCAACTTCCGCGACCACACGCTCGCGGACACCGCGTTCGGCCGCTGGCTCACCGACGTCTACTACGCCACGCTCGGCAAGCTCGGTGCGGTCGTCCACGGCCACCTCGTGCTGCGCGTGGTCTCCGGCATCTTGCTGTTGCCGCTGGTCGTCGTCGCGCTGCTCTGGCACGCGCTGACGTTGCCCGGCCTGCTCGTGCTCGTGTCGCTGTTCGTGCTTCGCCGCCGCATCATGCGGTCGCGCATGGCGCAGCGCGCGGCCGCGGTCGCCACGCTGCTGGTCGTCTTGCTCGCGTCGACCCACGCCCACGCGCAGTCGCCGTACTGGGAAGATCAGACCGGGCTCGATGCCGATCACAGCCTCGCCGACGAGGTCGGTGAGGTGAAATGGCACGCCGGCGTTCGCGTCGGCCCCTACACGCCCCAGATCGACGCCCAGAACGGGATGACGAACAGCGCCGGTCAGGGTCCGTACAAGGCGATGTTCGGCGGCTACTCGATCATGCCGATGCTCGACGTCGATCGCTTCCTGTGGACCGGCGTCGGCCAGCTCGGCTTCGGCCTCAGCGTCGGCTACATGGGCAAGACCGCGCACGCGTTCGTCGACGGCAGCGATCCGAACGATCCGAACCGCGCCCGCTCGCCCGGCGATACCACGTCGTTCCGGCTGATCCCGATCCAGCTCACCGCGGTGTATCGCTTCTCGTGGCTCGACGACGAGTACGGCATCCCGCTCGTGCCCTACGCGCGCGCCGGGCTCGGCTACTACGTGTGGTGGTCGAGCGCGCCGAGCGGCTCGTCGTCGGTCGACCCGATGGACCCGAACAACAAGGCGCGCGGTGCCAGCGCGGGGCTCGTCGGGTCGATCGGCCTCCAGATCCGCGCCGAGCGCATCGATGCGGAGGCTGCACGCTCGATGGCCCAGAGTGGGCTCCAGCACGCCGGGTTCTACGGCGAGCTGAACCTCGGCTGGGTCGACGGGTTTGGCAAGGCCACGAAGCTCGATGTCGGCGATACGACCTGGTTCGCGGGCGTCGACTTCGAATTCTGACGGTGCTATCGCAGGGGGCATGAACCTCCGGCCCCTGCTCGTCCTCGTCGCTGTGTCTGGTGGCTGTGGTGCCAACAAGGGGCTCGTGCCGCCGGCATTGCCGCCGACGAGCGCGGCACCGGTGATCGCGCATGCCGAGCAGGCGCAGACGGCTGCCTACGCCGTCCACGTCGGCAAGGCGACGAAGGTCCGCACGATCGACGGCATCACCGAGTACCAGCTCGACAACGGGCTGCAGCTGCTCCTGTTCCCCGACCCGACGCAGTCGACGATCACCGTCAACGTCACGTACAAGGTCGGCTCGCGCGTCGAGGGCTACGGCGAGACCGGCATGGCGCACCTGCTCGAGCACATGATGTTCAAGGGCTCGCCGAACCATCGCGATGTCTCGAAGCTGCTCGAGGCGCGCGGCGGGCAGTCGAACGGCTCGACGGAGTACGACCGCACGAACTACTTCGAGACGCTGCCGGCGTCGCAGGAGAACCTCGACTGGACGCTCGACCTCGAGGCCGATCGCATGATCCACGCCGAGATCTCGCCCGACGATCTCAAGACCGAGTTCTCGGTCGTGCGCAACGAGTTCGAGAGCGGCGAGAATAACCCCGAGGCCATCCTCGACGAGCGCGTCACGTCGACGGCGTTCCTCTGGCACAACTACGGCAAGTCGGTGATCGGCTCGCGCCAGGACATCGAGCGCGTGCCGGTGCCGGCGCTGCGCGCGTTCTACGAGAAGTACTACCAGCCCGACGACGCGGTGCTGATCGTGTCGGGCAAGTTCGACGAGGCGGCCGCGGTCGCGTCGGTCGAGAAGACGTTCGGCACGATCGCCAAGCCGATGCGCACGCTGCCGGCGAGCTACACGGTCGAGCCCGCGCAGGACGGCGAGCGCACGGTGACGCTGCGCCGCACCGGCGACGTCCACATCGTCGACGTCCAGTACCACGTGGTCGCGAGCACCTCGCCGGACTTCGCGGCGGTCAGCGCCGCGGCCGACATCCTGACGCGCGAGCCGTCGAGCCGACTCTACAAGAAGCTCGTCGAGACCAAGCTCGCCGCGAGCGTCGGCGGCTACGCGCAGGCGCTCCGCGATCCCTTCGTCGCGACGTTCTCGACGAAGATCCGCGATGCCAAGAACGTCGACAAGGTCGAGCAGATCCTGCTCGCCGAGATCGAGGGGCTCGGCGCGTCGACGATCGACGCCAAGGAGCTCGAGCGCTGGCGCACATCGACGCTCAAGGAGTACGAGCTCGCGATGGCGAACAGCCAGACGGTGGCGCTGTTCCTGTCGGAGTTCATCGCCCAGGGTGACTGGCGCACGCTGTTCGCGTACCTCGATCGCGTCAAGAAGGTGCAGCTCGCCGACGTCCAGCGCGTCGCGAAGCTGTACTTCAAGCAGTCGAACCGCACGCTCGGCCGGTTCATCCCGACCAAGGAGATCGATCGCGCGCCGCTGACCGAGACCCCGAACATCGCGGACTACGTCAAGAACGTCGAGGGCGCTGGCGTGAAGGAACAGGGCGAGGTGTTCGCGGCGACGCTCGACAACATCGAGGCGCGCACCTCGCGCAAGCAGCTCGAGGGCGGCATCAAGGCCGCGTTCCTGGCGAAGAAGACGCGCGGCGCGAAGGTCCAGCTGCGGCTGCGCCTGCACTGGGGCGACGAGAAGGGCCTGCAGAACCGCTCGACCGCGGGTGACCTCATGGGCGCGCTGATGACGCGTGGCACCGCGAAGAAGACGCACCAGGATCTCGCCGACCTCGAGGACCAGCTCAAGGCGCACATCTCGATCTCGTCGAGTGCCGATGGCATGTCGATCGACATCGAAACCGTGCGCGACAACCTCGCCGCGGTGCTCGATCTCGTCGGCGAGATGGCCACCACGCCGAGCTTCCCGGCGAAGGAGCTCGAGCTCGTGCGCCAGGAGCAGCTCGCCGCGCTGGAGCAGCAGCTCCAGGATCCCGGCTCGGTCGCGTTCAACGAGCTCGGCCGGCTGACGTCGAAGTGGCCGAAGCCGGATCCGCGCTACGCCGAGAGCACGCAGGAGCAGATCGACTCGATCAAGAAAGCGTCGCTCGCCGACATCAAGCAGTTCTACAAGGACTTCGCGGGCGCCGGGCACGCCGAGCTCGCCGTCGTCGGTGACTTCGATGCCAACGCCGTCGGCCGCGAGGTCGAGAAGCTGTTCGCGAGCTGGCAGACGAAGAAGCCGTACGCGCGGCTCGACAACAAGCCGTTCGGCGTCCCGGGCTCCGCGAAGTCGATCAACCTCAAGGACAAGGAGCAGACGACGATCGGGATGGCGTTCGACGTCTCGATGCGCGACACCGATGCCGACTACGCGGCGTGGCTCATGGCGGCGCAGATCCTCGGCGGCAACGAGGGCTCGCTGCTGTGGCAGCGGCTGCGCGAGCACGAGGGCCTGTCGTACGGCGTGCAGGCGTGGGCGACCGCGGGCGCCACCGACGATGCCGGCGGGCTGTACATCTACGCGATCGTCGCGCCGCAGAACCTCGCCAAGGCGAAGGCGTTCATCCTCGAAGAGTTCGGCAAGGTCGCGGCCGGCTCGATCGACGACAAGCAGCTGCAGCACGCGAAGGACACGTGGATCAAGGATCAGGACACGAGCCTGTCGGACGATGGCTACGTGCTCGGCATGCTGTCGAACCACCTGTATCGCAACCGCACGACGGCGTTCACCAAGCAGACGCGCGCGAAGATCCAGGCCGTCACGGTCGCCGATGTCCAGCGCGTCGCGAAGAAGTACTACGACACGAAGCGGCTGACGATCGTCGACGCCGGTGATCAGGCGAAGGCGGCGGCCAAGTGATCATCATCTACGGGCATCGGGCGTTCGGGCGCGTCGACGCGCATGGCGGCGAGCACGCGCAGACCTCGTTCGCGCACATCTACTACATGCCGCTGTTCCCGACGTCGTCGTTCTGGGTCACCCAGGATCTCGGCAGCGCGGCGCGCGGCTTCACGATCAAGCCGAGCGGCAAGAGCATCGTCGCGGCGTACCTGCGGAGCTGGGCACCGCTCGCGGCGCTCGTCGCGTTCGGCAGCTCGGGCGGCAGCGCGCTCGGCGTCATCGTCACGCTCGCGTTCGTCGGGCTGTGCGGCTGGGCGTGGTCGCTGCGCTCGCTGCGTGGCGCCACGGCGCTGCGCCGCAGCGACTTCAACTTGCTGGCGTTTCACACCCGCTGCGATCCCGCGCGGCTCGAGACCGACACCCGGCGGTCGATGAAAGCGATGCTCGATGCACGCTGGACCGCGCTCGGCGCCACGCGCCCGCCCGATGACGTCGCGAAGTACGGCGCGAAGTCCGTCGACGAGGCCGCGGTCGCGTACGGCCTGTTGCGCCTCGCCGCGATCGACAAGCGCGCCGGTGCCGATGCCGCCGCCGAGCGGATCTTCAACGGCGTCCACGAGCCGCTGCCGGTCGGCGACGGTCCGTACCGCGGTGACGATCAAGCGCCCGCGAGCGGCCTGCTCGACCAGGTCGCGGCGCACGCGGCCGCGGCCACGCCCGCGCCGGTCGTGGCCGGGCCGTGGTGGAACCGCAAGCGCAAGGCCGTGCTCGCCGGCGTGCTCGGGCTCGCCGCGCTCGGTGGCGTGCTCGAGGAGACGCCGTCGCTCGGCGGCGTGCACGCCATGACGGCTGCCGACCTCGCGGTCGCGCGCACCAGCGATCGGTTCGTGGGCGTGCGTTGCGACACGATCGAGGTGTTCGGCGCGTTCGACAACGGCGATCCGGTCCATGCCTGCATGGTCGGCGACAAGATGCTGCCGGTCGTCGGCAAGCTCGACGTCGACACCGCGGGCACCGTGGTCACCGGACGGATCCACGACATCCGCATGGGCGACACCAGCTGGCCGAGCGACATCCGGTACTCGTCGCAGGTGTTCCAGGCCTACCTGCGTGTCGCGTCGCCACGGCAGAGCCAGATCGCCGCGATCGTCTGCATCGTCATCCTCGGGTTCGTCGCCGGACTCGTGCTCCGGTGGACGTACGCGTGGTGGAAGTCGCGCGGCAAGGCCAAGCCGAACGTCTGACGGTCACAGCTCCCAGCCGAGGCCGATCTCGAAGAACTCGCTCGAGCGCGCGGACAACAGCGCGAAGCCCGGGTACTTGTAGCTGAACATCTCGGCGTGGAAGAACAGCAGCATCTTGGTGTCGTTCGGTCCGCTGGCATCGATCAGGGTCTTGGCGAGATCGACGCTGCCGAGCTGACCGGTCACGCTGCCGAGCTCCTTGTCGGACGTGTAGTAGTCGTACGTCGACGGATCCGCCGTGTACTTGGTCGCGAAGAAGTTGGCGCGCGACTGCCGGTAGTAGCGATAGCCGAACTGCATGCGCCAGTTCGTGGTGACGAGGCGAAGATCGACCGACGGTGTCACCGTGTTGATCCCCCAGCTGTCGTGGCTGACGCGCACGGCTGGATGGAGCCCGAGGCCGAGGCGAAGCGAGTGGACCCACTCGAACGTCGCGGCGTGGCTGATCCGGCTCTCCGGTAACAGCTCGGCCAGGCCGTCCGCCGACCCGATCGTGTTCGCGAACATGATCTGGCCGCCCGCGCCGAAGCTCGTCGACCAGTCGCCGAACCGCACCGCGCGATACGGCGACGCCTGATAGCCCTCCGAGGCTTTGCCGTCGTAGCGGAGCCGGATCGCGTCACTCGGCGTGAGCACGCGCGCGACGCCGGCGGTCCACGCGACCGCGGCCATCTTGCGATGCAGCGTCATGTCGAGCACGCTCGAGACCCAGTTGTCGGTCACCGTCACGCCGCCGAGCAACGTGACGTTGCGCTGCATGACATCGACCGAGCCGTTGATGCCGCCGCTGATGCTCGCGTAGTCGCGCTCGGTCGCGACGGCGCTCGTCAGGTTCAGCGCGTGGCCGTTCGAGTCCTTCCAGCCTCCGCCGACCGTCCCGAGGTAGCGGGTGTCGCTCATCTGGCCGCCCGAGGTCGAGCTCCGGCCGGAGGCGCTCGTCACGACGTCGACCTTGCCGAGCGCCGGCGACGATCGCACGTCGACCGACGCGCTCGTCACGGCATCGACCACGGCACCGGCCGAGATCGAGAACCGCCCGAACGTCTTCGCGAGCGTCGCGAGGCCGCGGATCACGGTCGTGCGATCGCTGTCGCTGTAGACGCCGAGGCGACCGGCGCCGGTGGGCGACTCGGAGTCGGAGCTGGCCGCGGGAGCTTCGGCCGGCGGTGGAGGCGTGGTGAAGACATCGCGCTCGTCGGCGGCGGTGGGCTCGTCGCCCGACGGTGCTGGTGCCGGCGCCGGCGTCACGGGCGGCGCAACCGGCGGCGTGTCGGAGGGCGCTTGCGCGAACGTGCGTCCCGACGCGACGACCACGAGCAGTGCTGCGAGCCTCAGTTGCATCCGCATCCGGCGCCCGCGGTCCCCGGACCCGCGCTGGGGAACGTGCCGCCTTCGGTGATCTCGAGGATCGAGTCGCGCTGCTGGTCGGCGACCGGATCCATCTCGAACTGCATCGCCGGGCTCGCGAGCTTTTCGCGTTGCGAGGCACGAACGTGACCGCAGCCGGCAGTGGCGAGGATCGTGAACAGCAGCAGCACGACACGCGGCATGCCCAACGGTAGCTCGCCTGGACGGCGAAGGAACGGCAAGGTTCACTCGACCAGCTGCGCAAGCCGCGTACAGGTGGTTGCGGTCACGCGGGCTGGGGCAAATATGGCTAGGTGATCCGCTGAAGGATCACGAGCGCGATCCGGCGGTTCTTCGCCCACGCCGCCGCGTTGTGGTGCTTGTCGAGCGGCCTGGTTTCGCCGTAGCCCTTGGCGCGCAAACGCTTCGCGTCGATCCCGCGGTCGACGAGCGCCTGCACGATCGCATCGGCGCGCTGTTGCGAGATCTCGAGGTTCCACTTGTTGTCGCCGCGCTCGTCCGTGTGCGACTGGACCTCGATCATCGCGAGGTGCTTGTCGGCCTTGATCGCGGCGGCGAGCGCGTCGAGCGTCGCGAACGACTCCTGCTTGATCACGGGCTTCGCGGTCTCGAAGTAGATCGGGCTGGCGAGCTCGATCGTCTTGTCCGTGATGGTGACGACCGGCTTCTTCGAATCGGCACCGGCCAGCGTCGCGGTGGCGAGGACGGCGCACGTGATCAGCGTTCGCAGCATGCGTGGAGTTGTGTCACGCCGCCGGCGCGAAGTGTCGCGGAATCTTGCGTATGATCACGAGCACATGAAGCGGTGGGTTCTCGGTGCGATCGTCGTCGGCGCCTGCGGCACGCCACGCGCGCCAACACCCCCGGCGTGGATCGACGAGCTTGCCGAGACCGCGCTCCGCGACGGCGACGCGGTCGGACTGTCGATCGTCGTCGCGCGTGGCGACCAAATCCTGGTCGCCCGCGGCTACGGGCTCGCTGATCGCGAGCACCACGTCCCCGCGACCGAGCACTCTGTGTACCCGCTGGCGTCACTGTCGAAGCAGTTCTGGGCCGCCGGCGCGCTGCAACTCGCCGACCAAGGCCGGCTCGACCTCGATGGCGCGGTGGCCGACGTGCTTCACGCATTCCCCGATCGCCGCGTCCACGTGCGCGATCTGCTCCAGCAGACCTCCGGACTCGGCGACGACAGCGACGACGAGGACGATGTCGGCTTCACCGATGCTCCACAGCTCGCGTTCGTGCCAGGCACGTGGTGGCAGTACTCGAATCGCGGCGCGATCCTCGTGCGGCGCGTCGTCGAAGAGGTCAGCGGGCTGCCGTGGCGAGACTACCTGCGCGAGCGCATCGCCAAGCCGCTCGGCCTGTCGTCGCTCACGACGTGCGACGACACGAACCACGTGCCGCTCTACGAGCACGGTGCGCGCAGCGGTCTGCCGGCACGGACGATGGCCCGCGTGGCGTTCGCGTGCGCCGACGCGCTCGACGTGATGCGCTGGGAGCTCGCGCTCGATCGCGGCGGGCTGCTGCGCCCCGAGACCGTCGCGCGCATGCGAGCCCCGGTGCGCCTCGACGTCGGCGAGATCCCGTACGGCTGGCTGACGCGAATCGGCGAGCTCGACGGCCATCGCGGGTTCGGCCACACCGGGAACTTCGAGGGTGTCTCGGTCGCGGCGTTCCGATTCCCCGCGGACGATCTGACGATCGTCGTCCTCATGAACGCGACCCCGCGCCACGGCTTCGGCGCGCCCGTGCTCGTGACGACGATCGCGCGCCGACTCCTCGGGCTCCGCACGCCGACGATCGACGATCGACCACCACCGCCCGAGCTAGTCGACCTGCTCGTGGGCGACTACGCCCTGGGACCGGTGCGAGGTCGGCTGAGCGTGCGCGACGGCCGCGCGTGGCTCTCGATCGGTGACCCCGACAAGCCGATGTGGGAAGGCGCGCTCGCGTGGGGAGGTGACCGCACGTTTTTCGGTGGCCCGGAGGGCAGATCCGCGGATGCGCCGATGGTGTTCCTGCCGCCGACCGGGCCCGCGCAGGCGATCGCGATCGGCCACCGGCTCGTGCTCGACTCGCTCGCGCGCCGCGTGCCCTGAGATCAGGAGGCGCGCGTGATGTCGAAGAAGGCGGCGCGCTGATCCGCTACCATCGGGGAGTGACCGACGGCCCGGCCAAGGAGGAGCAGGCAACCGTCGCCGAGCCTGTCGCCTCGGCCGCGGCCGGGCGCGCGACCGTGGAGACGAGTGTGTCGGCGACCGCCCTCGGTTCCAAGGCAAGCTCGGGGACGATCGCGTCGTCGCCCCTCGAGGCGCTCGAGCGTGACGAGATCCTGCGCACGCGCCGGTTCTGCCTGATCGCGCTCGTGCTCGTGGGCGCCGGTGGGGGAGCCACCCTGTTCCTGCCGGGAGATCCGATCGCCACGATCGTCCTGTGGTCGGCCGTGGTGACGGGGACCGGCGGGATCGCGTTCCTGTTCCGGCGTACCAGTGACCCGGCGAGGTTCCGCCTGCGGTCGACCGCGGTCGGGTTCTTCCTGCCGACGATCGGCGTGATCACGGCGATCCCGTACTTCGGCGCGTTCTCGCCAGCGCCCGTGCTGCTCATCCTCGCGGTCTACTTCATGGGCTTCGCGACCGACGCCCGGCTGGCGTTCTCGGTGTACGTCGTGTGCTCGCTCGGGCAGCTCGTCACGGCGTCGCTGATCATGTTCGGCATCACGCACGACACCGGACTCGTGCAGGCCGGCGCGCTCGATCTGCGCACGCGGTGGATCATCCAGGCGCTGATCCAGGTCGTGATGCTGTGCACGTATCTCACCGCGCGGATGTCGCGTCGCACCACGCTGGTCGCCGTCGGCGAGCTCGAGGGCGCGGTCCGCAACGCCGCGCACCGCGAGGCGCTGCTCCTCGAAGCGCGCGAGGAGCTCGAGCGCGCGCTGCGGGCCGGGCGCGGGCGATTCTCGAACCAGGTGATCGGCGGCTACGAGCTCGGCGAGGTGATCGGGCGCGGCGCGATGGGCGAGGTCTACGCCGCGACCGCGCTGGCCGGCGGGGACTCGGTGGCCATCAAGCTCTTGTCGCACGCGTCTCTCGGCAACCCTCAGCACGTGCAGCGGTTCCTGCGCGAGCTCAAGACCGCGGCGGAGATCCACTCGCCGAACGTGGTCAACGTGATCGAGGTCGGCGACCACCCGGTCCCGTATCTCGTGATGGAGCGGCTGTCGGGAAAGACGCTGTCGGACGTCCTGCGCGGCCGGCGCACGATGGCGATCGACCGCGTGATCGATCTCGTCCATCAGATCGGCATCGGGCTCACCGCCGCGGCGGCCGCGGGCGTGATCCATCGCGACATCAAGCCTCACAACCTTTTCCTGCATCACGGCACGTGGAAGATCCTCGACTTCGGCGTGGCGCGACTCGCCGAGCACGGCGACACGCTGACGTCGGGACAGGTGGTCGGCACGCCGTCGTACATGGCGCCCGAGCAGGCGCGCGGCGGCACCGTCGATTACCGCACCGATCTGTACGCGCTCGCCGCGGTCGCCTATCGCACGCTGACCGGGCAGCCACCGTTCGGCAGCGGCGAGGTCGCCGAGACGCTGTATCGCGTGGTCCATACGGCGCCGCGGCGACCGTCGAGGCTGGCGAAGCTGCCCGACGACGTCGATCTCGTGTTCGCGATCGGGCTCGCGAAGCTGCCCGGGCTGCGTTTCGGATCGGCCGGCGAGCTCGCGACCGCGATCGCGCAGGCGTTCGACGGCACGTTGCCGGAGACCGTGCGCGAGCGCGGCCGCGTGCTCGTGCGCGGCGGTGCCTGGGCCACCGAAGTTAGCGTACCGTAGCGAGATGCGTCGGCGGTGGGTCGTGGTCGCCGTCGCCTGCGGTGGTGGCGATGATCGACGTTCGTCGCGAATCAGGCGCCGAGGCGCTCGACCCAACTCCGTCGAGAACTGACGACCTCGCCCATCCCTCCGACACGCCCGCACATCGCCATCCTAGCGAGCCGTGAGAAGCGCGTGGGATGATGGGCAGATGAACGTTCGAGTTATCTTGGTGGTGGTCATGCTCGGTGGTGGTTGCGTCAAGAAGGACACCGGCACGCTCGGCGAGGCCGATGCGCAGAACGCCGGCAAGGCGCTCGCGGCTGGCATCGAGGACGGCACGACGACGTTCGGTCCGGTGAGCACCCAGGGCGCGGGGCTCGATGCTCCGTGCGTCACCCTGAGCGGTGACACGTCGGACCCCGATCAGGACAGCATCCCGACGGCGGCCACGCTGACGTTCAACTGCACCAGCATGGCGTTCGGCTACACCGGCATGGTCACGGGCACCGAGATGGTGACCGATGGTCAACCGAACGCGAGCGCGTGGGCGTTCAGTGCCAGCGCGGATCTGCATAGCTCGCTCACCGGACCGGGTGGTGCTTCGATCACCAACGATCGGAGCGGTACGATCGTCGGTGCTCAGAGCTCGGCGATGTTCACCCTCGACCGCACGCTCGATGTCACGACGGAGTTCAAGAACGCCGCCGGCGCGACGCTCGCGACCGTGGCCGAGACCAACGCGTGGACGATCGCGTACATGCCGCAGGTGACGTGGACGCCCGGTGGCGTCGCCGTCACCGGCAGCGTGACCGCGACCGGATCGTGGGACGTCTCGGTCAACAGCAACAGCGCGAACGCGACGCTCGCGACGCCGACGCCGCTGACGCTGACGCCGACCTGCGCGACGCGCATCACCGCCGGCGTCGTGACCGGCACGTACAAGGACGGCGTCAAGGACAGCACGATCACCGTGACCTGGACCGGCTGCGGCAGCTCGGTCGTGACGTACGTGACGCGCTGACCTCCTGTCGTATCGCGAGTAGCAGGCGATCGAGCCCGATCGCCCACCCGATGCCGCAACGATGCCAGCCCGAATATTCGTCGTGGTCTAAGCTGTTGTCATGCCAGTGGATGCGATGGTGCTGGTGGTCATCGTGATGCCTTGCGCCGTCGCGGTGTTCTTCGGCGCGTTCGCGTTCAATGGCATGGCACCGCTCGCGTTTCATTGCGGCCGCTGCCAGCGCGAGTTCCGGCGCAAGGCCTATCGCGACTTCCCGCGCCGGTGCCCGATGTGCGGGGCGCGCGACTGGAATCGTACGTAGGTCAGGGCGGCAAGACCGAGAACTGGAGCTCGACGATGTCCCAGCTCTTGCCGTGGAGCTCGTAGATCGCGGTCACGCGATACGGCGTCGCGGCGGCCTTCGGCTTGGCAGCGGGACGCGCATCGACATTCGCGGCGAGCCACGCGACGGTCTTCGATGCCGTCGCACCGGCGACGATGCCATCGCGCAACTTGAACGCGAGCTGCCACTTCGCCAGCGTCGCGCGCACCTTGTCGCCTCCCTGATAGCGCTCGCGCGCATCGCTACCGAACATGAACGCGTCCTTGCGATCCGAGACGGTCGCGGCGAACGCCTTCGGGTCGCCGAGCGTGGCCTCGAACCGCTTCACCGCATCGGCGGCGGCCGGATCGATCTTGCGAGGCAGCACCTCGGGCTTGGTCTTCGGATCGGCGACGCCTGGACCGAGCTCGCCGATGTGGATGAACAGCGGGCCCGCGGGCCACGGCGCGTCGAACAGCGCGGTCACGTGCCCGTCGTTGCCCTTGTCGGTCCTTGGCTTGCCGGGCTCCGATGGAATCGGAACCGCGACATCCGAGATCGCCCAGCTCGACTTGCCGTCGATCGCGTTGACCACGAACGGCGCTGGCACCGAGGCCTCGGGGCGGTCGCCGAGCTCGGCCGCCGTGGGGTCCACGATCGCGATGGTGCGATCGAACGCGAAGTGTGGCGGCCCGATCTTGTGGCCTTCCTGGCGCCCGTACCACAGCGCGTCTTCGAGCCGGTCGAGGATCGACGGGTTCTTCAAGTCGTAGTCGGCGCGCGCGCTTGCACCGACGCCAAGCACCACGATCGCGACGAGGATACGCATCCCGCGACGGTAACATCCCTGCTTCGTGAGTCGCTCCCAAGAAAGGCCGGCAATCGAGATCCGAGCTTCACCCGCGGTGCCGATCGAGATAGGGTCGCCGGACCGATGCGCTCGCTCGTCAGCTCGATGATCGTGTTCGTGGTCGCCTGCGGCGGCGGTGCGAACGACCCGACGGTCGACGCGTCACCGGCGGGAGCTGGCGACGGTGCGGCCGAGCCGGGGCCGGTGATCGGCCCCGACGACACCCTCGACGCGACGACGCCGGGACTCT
>Ga0326726_10001711_pt1 | contig 20419 bp, 15 predicted proteins | sample MHFenrmetagenome_2_FD_207603 | JGI IMG/M metagenome (GOLD analysis project Ga0326726, IMG submission 207603) | Lab enriched peat soil microbial communities from Michigan Hollow, Ithaca, NY, United States - MHF15MN | ecosystem: Environmental > Terrestrial > Soil > Wetlands > Peat | place: USA... | reverse complement strand
GGGGAGAAAGTTCTTATTTTGATGAGACAATAAGCTTTGAGGCATAAAGAGTTAAGTTGTCAGATCCCATTTGAACAATATAGATCCCATTTTTAAGATTTAGAGGAATTTGAAATTCTTTAATATCCGGATTGATCTTATCATTGAAAACTATTTTACCTGCTAAATCGACGATCCGTATAAAATCAAGCGGCAAAATTGGATCATCAATCCTTATGTTAATGATCTCTTTTGCAGGATTTGGGTATAGTTTTACAGCAAGGTTCTCATAAAATGATGGATTTTTGTGCTTGAAGCCATAGATCTTCATCTCAGAGATATAGTTCCATGAGTCAGTCGAGTTACCCTGACCTGCCAGCTTAACATACCTGAATTCTTTCTCAGCTTTCGATGCAGGGAAATCAAACACCTGCAGATCACCTGAAAAATCGCATGAAGCTGATTTTGTAAGCACAGGCTCCCATGTATTCTTATCGGCAGATCCAAGGACATCAAAATAAGATTTTCTTCTCTGACCTGGCTGAAATGCCAGTTTGACATTCTGGATGCTGAATGGTTCTTTCAGCTCAAGAACCAGCCACTGGTCGATTCCTTCAGCCACCCACATGGTACCTATGTTGCCATCAATGATATTGTTTGGATAGTTTGGTGAAAGGTAACTACTAGCCTCTATTCCCGACACTTCTGCTACATCAAGGTCGGGCTTGTAAGGCAGTATTTCTACAGGAATAACCTTTGATTGGGTCGTTTTTCCGTTGCTTACACTGACAGTAAATTCTACTGTAGTTGGTTCATTGACTATCGGTCCGAGAAATTTTATTGTAGTTCCGAAAGTAGAAGATAACGGTACACTGACTGGTGCTGACCAGGTATAGGTAAGGTTGTCTTTGTCAGCATCATAGCTCCCTCCGGCGCTTACCTCGTTCACAAATCCGGAAAAACTGCTTTCAGGACTTGTAACTACAACAACTAGAGGAGTATTTGTTTTAGTAACCATGTTTGTTACAGTCTGGGTGGCTATAGTTTCAGCCTGTCCTCCGGCAATTGTTTGCAGAGGATTTGTTGAGGGCTTTGTATATGCAATAGTTACAATATCACCATAAGCAATCGGACTGCCAAGAGTAAGCAGAACCTTGGTTTCGGAGATAGCAACAGCATTCACAACTCTGATAACTGAATTAACATGAACAATAAAAGAAGTAACATTTGGTAGGACATTTGCCAAACTCAAATTATAATTCATTTCCAGTCTTGAGGGGGTGACATTTTCAACAGCCGAACTGACATATACTGGATTTACAGGAATTAACGGATTGATTTTAATTGTTATCGTCTTTGATTTTTGTCCTTCGTGTGAATCATTATAAGGAACAACATAAAACCAATATTGTTTGTCTTCTGTTAATCCTGTTATTGATTTCGTAATAACATTCATTTCAGTCGTTCCATATAATGTAAAATTGACATTATCAGTGCTTCCATAAATATGATAACCATCCTCAACAAGGACATTTGTCCATGTCAGAGTGACGGATGTATCTGTTAAATTTGAAGCAGTGACAGTTGATAATGTACCACCATATTGAGAATCTTTTACCTGTAATGAATTAAGAAATGAATAATAATAGCTTCTATAGGGATGTGGAAAAGGATAAGGCGCATATCCGAGTTTGGGTACAGTATCTACATCACGCCAGAATTTTATCCAGTTAGCTGATCCGGCATCTATGGTATAAACTTTATGCCTGACATATTCATTAGTAACTTTATTGTTCCATGCAAATACATCGCCATTGCCATGATCTGCCTTATAAAGTGTGTCACTAACTCCGTATAATAAACCAGAGGCATAGCCAACCTGATAAGGAGACGGATAATTATCAGGATACGTACCCGGACTCAACTGTTCAAGCCATAAATATAATCCCGCGATAGAATTATTCATTACATTGTCATGAATAATAGCTTCTCCTCCTCTTATATCTATACCCACAGTATAATGATTAGAAGGAGTAACATTGGTTATTAAATTCCTATTTATGTCATATTTAGTTGTAGTTGTATTATTATATATTTCAACTGCCCTAGTAGACATTATATTTCCATAATTCCCTGCACCATGAGCATCCATTACCTGACCAACATAATTATCGTCAATTGTATTATAACGGAATACATACTTTCCACATGCACCTGAAGTGACAGCATGACGTGTTTCAAGAAAATAATTATCTTCAATAAATACAAACTTATTACTTCCAAATTCAGGGTCAGTTATCCATTTCCCTTGATTAGTACCTATAGCAACTCCATATCCAAGATTGCCTATCTCTGGTCTGTATAAGTCTAAAAAGTTATTGTTAAAAATTACTCCATTAAAACTAGTTATTGAATCTTCGTGAATTACATAGACTCCCATTTCTCCAGTATATTGTATGGTATTGTCTGTAAAATAAAAATTATGAACATTTTGAAATTTAATGCCTAAATCCTGATCTGCAACAGAAACACTACCATCTTTGGCACTTGGTCTACCTTTTAAATAAATACCAGTTACAAATACTGGATTTTCTTCTGAATTGCGAACATCCCAATATAGAATAAACTCATCAGAAGCGGTAGCATGCCTATATAACATAGTACCACTAACAGAATCTGCTCCCTGCCCTATCATTGAGACATCCTTCGTTGAAACTACTATTTTATCTGATATAATAAACTTTCCTTTTGGTAGAACAATAACATCATTATCGACACAGTTTGCCAAAGTATCATTAATTCTTGCTGATATATCCGTTCCATCCGCAACATCTTCGATGTAATGAATTTTATTGATTGTGACAGGAAACAATTGACCATTTACCTCAAATGATAATAATATTAAGAATAAGAATAAGAATAATAGTTTTCTCATATTTACTTCCCTCTTTATACCAGTCCACACTATGCAAAAGATTTTCAATGCTGCACCTCAAGAGAACACACACCAGAATGATTTTGGTTACAATTTGAAAAATTTAAAGTATTCTATTTTTTGACTAATGCTGTTATATATAAGTAATATCGTATCTTTATGTTAATATCTCTTAGAAATTCTTTGGGTAAAATTCTATTTGAAAAAATCCAACCCTCATTTGTAATTATTTATTCTTTAAATAGTTACTGACTAATAATTCTTAAGATACAGAAGTATTAATAACAAGTTTTAATTTCATTTTGACAAATAAACAAAATATTTTGATCAAAATTTAAAGTTGTTAAAAAGTTTACCATTGGATTTATGCAATCTAACTTATTAAACTGATAGGGATAATCCTATATCAGGATTTTTTTTAATTGCCTGACAAATATATTGTAAAACTTCAGTAGATGCAGGAAATGTTAGGGAGGGAACCGGAACTTTTTCGGGTGGCTTAATTCCGATTGCTTCAACAGTAAGATGAATTACAGAAGTACAGGAATTTACAGCTTAAGAGTTGTAAGCAGCAAAATAGACTGCAAATTGTTTCTCGAAAACAATGGCTTTTAATAATGTTATCAACAATCCACTTACTGTCACCACATTGACGGACTTCGATTCGTTCCCAGCCAGAGGCGTTTTTGCAAAGGCGATATTCATAGATTCAGATTACTTTTTATATAGGAAGATATTCCCAAATCGTTTTAATCTATTTATTTATTAAAGTTCTTAGCAATAAATCTTTTTTCATTTTACTAATTGCAAACCATATTTGCTTTGCAACTTTCTATATTTCTATTGTTATTTTAGCGTTTAGATTTCATGAAAATTACATAGATAGATCCTATAACAGAAAAACTGATTCTTTTGCCAAAATAAAAAATGAATAAAACTCTAGGTCATGAATTTTACTCATTTCTTAAATCTATACTTACTATTGAAAATCCCTTGCTAAAGAAGAAACAACTGGTTTATGCAAATGAACTGCTAGAACCAAAAAATAAACATATTATTTAAACTAATACGAATATGAATTACGTATGCGAGTGTTTAAATGGATACTTCCAATCAACATATTGTAATGCCATTAATAAAATTACGAACATCATTAAAAAGCCAGTTAATAGATTGAAAATGTTATTGTAAATGCAAAGGCAGATCACGAATAATAACACATTGATCACTAATCCTGATAGTAGAGTTTGAAGATGTGAGAATCCACCTTGAATCGCACGCTGATACATATGTTGTTTATGAGGTTGCATAAATTTATCTTTGTTCAAAATACGTCGTATAATTGTTATAGTAGCATCGAACCAAAACAATGCAGTAATCAATATCCAGAAAAAGAAACTAATTGTACCATTATTGTGAAAGTGAATTGCTAAAACCGTTAGGATGAATCCCAATGTAGTGCTACCAGAGTCTCCCATGAAAATTTTTGCCTTAGGCCAGTTCCAATATAGAAAACCTACTGTGGGAAAGACTAGAAGTAAAAATATATTAGAACCTGTAAAAATCCAAAGAGCCAATGATACTGAAATAGTCTCCATACTGGCATATCCATCGCTTCCATCTAAGAAATTAAAAAGATTTATGAACCAGACCATGCCAAATATAGCCAATATTAACCACAACCATGACATGTTGTCGCCAAGAAGCGGCTTCATACCACTTAAGAATACAAATGCTATACCGGAACATATAAACTGGATTGTCAGGCGGAATATCCAACTAAGCTTTCTGATATCATCAACAAATCCAACTATTGTTAAAGCTATACCTGGAAGTAATGCATGAAACAGACTTTTTTCGATTTGATCAGTAAAATGGAAGTATAATATGGCTGAATAAAATACAAAACTGATAGAAATTCCACCACCAGATGGCGTAGCTTCTTCATGAGAACTTCTTTCATTTGGAATGTCCAAAATTGACCTTTTCTTAGCCCAATATTTATAAAGGAAAGTAAATGAAAAGGATAGAATAAAAAGAATTACATAAAAGATTACTTCTGTTAACTGCGACATTTTGAAACTTCTATAAGAAACTACTTCTCCCCGCAAATCTTTCTTTATGATACCAATCCACCATCTCTAAGATACCTTCATCAACAGAATGATTTTGAATTGAATATTCAAATGGGAAATTGGTTGATATTTCCAATGCACGATAAAGTTTATTGTATATTTTAGGTCGAATAAATTTTAGCAGATCCAAAGCAAATTGAGGTATTTTGAATGTTTTAATTTCTTTTTGAAGATGTTTAGATATTACGTGAATGATATATTCAGTCGAAACAGGCACATTATCTGAAACTAAATATATCCCATCCAGTTCTTTTTCAACAATAATTGCAATATACTGAATAAGATTATTGACATTGATAAAATTCCGCTTATTCTCAAATCCCCTAAATGGTAATGGAATTCCACTAGAAACTAATGTAATTAAACGCATCATATTCCCTGGAGTATTACCCCCACCATATACCATAGGGGGACGTACTATAGCCACTTTAAATGAAGTTGAATTCAGATTTAGTATTTCTTTGTCAGCAATTAATTTTGACTTAGCATAAATAGTTTTAGGATTCTCCCTAGAATTAATGTTTATTTTCTCAACATCTCCATAAACTGCGATTGTACTTATCTGTACGAATTGATAAACTCCGGCATGTTTTGATTGATTCGCATTTTTTATTGCAAGGGAAACATTAATATCATAATAATTTTTCTTTATAATTTTATTCTCATTTATATGAACTATTGCAGCAAAATTAATTACAACATTTTTTTTTCTAAATTCGATTTCTGGGATATTATTAAAATCTTCTATTATCAATTCATTCCAATACCCTGTAATTTTTCTTGAAATTATTCTGATATTAAAACAATCTGAAAATTTATAAATGAAATTTTTCGCTATGTAGCTATCTCCGCCTATTATTAGAATATTCACTTTTTGATCTATATTCATATTGTTTAAATGATCATCTAATTCTGGTTTGTGGGAATATTCTCCTAACTATCTAAATTATTAGTTAATGCATTTAAGATAAAATGGCATTTAACATTCTCTTTGCCAATACAGTTTTATCAAAGTTTTTTAAGGCATATGATTTGCAGTTGTTACACATAGTATTATAGATATTAGTATTGTCCTTTAAATAAATTAGTTTTTCAACGAGTTCTTTGGGATCATCGGCATCTACAGTAAAACCTAGATTGTTATCTTTAAGCATATCACTAATCCATCCTTTAGTATTTTGAATAACAGGAATTCCTGAAGCTAAAGATTCAAATAGTTTGTTTGGAGAAGATGTATCTAAAATTGGAGTTCCTTTTAAAGGGACAATTGAAATAAAAGAATTTTGAACTAATTGAACTAGTTCAGTTTTAGACATTAACGGGAAGATCTTGAAATTGTCTAATGATTGTCTACTTGCTTCATTTAGTAAGCAATCCTTTTCCTTGCCGTCACCAATAAGTAAAATTATGATGTCATTTATACCCATTTCTTTAAGCAAACGAGCAGCCTTAATAAGTAATATAGAATTATTGACTAACCCAATATTCCCGTAATAAATAGCAACTTTATGAGTAGTAAAAAAGTCAGGAAGTACAGGGTTATTAACTTTAATTCCAAAGAGATCAAAATTCGCACTATTTGTAACTGAGGTTATGTTGGTTAATTTAAATCGTTCAAATATATACGATTTCATACCTGGAGAAAGTGTAATAATATGTGATGAAGCTCTATAACATCTTTCTTCGAGCCAATAAGATAAATATATCAACAACTTATTTTTAATTACCCCTAGTTCAATTGCCCCTTGGGGCCAAATATCACGTACCTCAAAAATAAGTTTCCGGTTTCTCACATATCTAGCTATCAACCCAGGTATTCCAACAGTAATTGGTCCTGATGAAGCGATTACTACATCAGCTTTAAGTTTAATGGCGTACCAAGAACTTATCAGGCAATAAATTATAAAAGTCCAAATTCTTTTAATCGTTTTATCCTTATTATTTAATTTAATATTTATTACTTTGACATGGATACCATTAAAAAATTGATCTTCAATAAACTTTTTTGCTTTCAAATCAGATTTTGAATAAAGGCAAGTTACTACAGTCAATTGATGACCTTCTTTTACCCAATCGCTTCCAAACTCGTAAACCCTGGTACCCCATGAACCTTTTAGCGTAGAAAAGTATTGATAGAAATATAAGATCTTCATTCTTAATCTCCGAATAAAAACTCAAATGAAATACTTGCCTAAAAATGACTATAAATCAAATCTTTAACTGATATGTTGGAAAAGAGAAATTATATTTATTTAAATTCAAAATTTGAAATTAATTCATTGATAAATATTACTTCAATGACAATTCCAGGGGATAGTTTATTGAATTCTGAAGCATATTGAAACTCATTTAATAGTATAGAGATAGCTCCAACGAAAGTTGCTGAGCCCCCCTCGAAAATTACTTTATTGTCCACCAAAACGAGGTTCTTATTAGGATAAAAATGGAAGCGTGATACTACTTCCTTTGCATTCTTATTTAATACTTGATCGATTATTTCAAGTCGATTCTCATCCCATTGAAAAATTCTTTCATGGATAATTCCTAGATACTCATAACCATCATGTTTTGCTATTATCTTATTATCAGTCTCTTCTAAATGAAGCACATGAGCCCGTCGGGATACCCTAAATCCATCCCATACCTCAGACGAGTCCTTCTCATTTATTTGGACTGTATTATGAGCGGCAGTGCCACGCTCAAACTGACGTCGCTCGTTTTTTTCATAAGTAGAGATTCCTGTATCAACAATAAGAGGTTTACCATATAGATTTAGTTCAAAGTTAAAAGTATCTGCATGTGCATGTCCTGGCTGGTAATCAGGACCTATCTGCCCGACCTTCATTATACATTCATAATTCGAACCGTTAATCCTTCGGAATCCTGAATCCTTCATCTTCGGATGCAGTTGAACTTCTCTAATAAGAGCTTCAGTTATTAACCCTAGTCTGATAGCATAGTTATTAATTCCTTTCGTGGAAGGAGCTATTTTAGGGGCAGAATCATTTAACATTGGAATCTGACCACTTGAAAAGGTCACAGAGTTAAGCCATCGTATCATTAGTTTAGCTTTTCTTTTCATTTTAGCTAGTAATATCACCTGACCTTTAAAACTTTCATTGTTTTGAAGGAGATTGATACAATCCAATATTCTGTCCAGAATGATCTGATGGTACATTGGACTTAGTTCAAAATGTCCTCCGTCAGTTAAAATTTGTTCATTTAATTCAGTTTCAATTATATCTTTTGCTTTAGTAAAAAATCTGGAATCATTAAAATAAAAGCCAGCAAAAAGAAATGAGAAACCATTTTCCAGAAGGTGGTTACCTAAAAGGTGATACTCCTGATTATCAAACAGAATCTTATACTGTGCAAAAAGCGAATTGTCAATTACTGGGTTTTTAATTCCATGTTTAGATAAAAACTTAATCCAGTTCACACCCCTTATCGAAATTGGAAACGACTCCAATCCGATGGATTTGTTGTCAAGTTTCTTTATGTAGTCATTGATTAATTTTATGCCTCTTTCTTTTCCCATATTGGGTTGTAGAAGAAAATCCATATAATTTAAGTTGTAGTTCCAAAGTTTACCAAGACCATTATAATTCCAGACAATTCCATTATTTTCGAACTTATATGGCAGATTAAAGAATCTGAATTCATTCCCGTAAATGGTTTTAGGTTTATCAATCCAATTATTAAATTTTAAAGAGGCTGAATGAGATGTTGAAGTTAATTGGTATCTATGTTTTAGGTAATATCTCCATTTTAATCTTAGCCGAAACCATATCTGATATCTGATCTGGATCCATTTGAGATACCTGATGGAATGGAAATATAATTTTATTTTACTTAATTTCAATCCAGCTATTTTTTTCAATGATTGAATTACAGCAAAACTAGTTTTGTAGCTTTTACAATTTCTTCGAATAGAATGATACATTCCCATCCCATCCCCAATAATTCATTTACAGGTCTATACTGAAAGTTATAATATTTGTCTTGTCGGACTTTTATTGTGTTGAACTCATCTGCACCATATCTAAGTATTAAACACCAGACGCCTATTTCAATTGTCAGTTACCTGCTTTGAATTTCAATATATTCTATAGTGAATTAATTTTGGCAAAATTGGTGACAAGGTTATACTTCAGCCGTAATAATTTACTTAGGAGTACCATTCTTAGACTTCTATTATAATATACAATGATTTATAAGGATTTGGGGATTTTATCATTTTTAAGAACTTCACATATTATTTTATATTGGTAAAAAGGATTATATCTTTCATCAATGATTTTATAACATTTAAATCGAATTTTTTCTCTATCATTATTTTTTATGAACCAGTTCTTAATTGTTCTACTCAATTCATAAGTATTATCAATTTCAAAAAAATCTCCGGTAACACCTGGTTCTATTGCCTCAAATTCCGGTCCTTGTTTGCAAAAAATATTGTGTGTTATAACAGGAGTTCCGTAAGTAAGTGAATGTATGGCATTTAATCCAACTCCTCCAGGAGATATACATACATCGCTTCCAGCAATTAAATTGTAGTTATCGCCTTCGTTATATGAAGGTCCGTAAAATAATACGTTTTTGTCGAGTTTGTAGTTGGTTACTAATTCTTTTAGCATTTTTTCTTCTTCTCCTTCTCCGACTAAAAGAATATTAACCATAAAATGCTCATCCCTAAGAATTTTAACAGCTTCAATTAGTTGATCTATTTTTTTTTCTTTGATAATACGGCCTATAAAAATTATCTGAGGTAGCAAAGGATCTTCAAAGAACTTAGATCTAATATTTTCTAGCGAGTCTTTGGATAATAGGTTCCTTAATTTTAGCTGGTTTCTATAATCTAGTGAATTGTAAATTACATGAAGATTATTTTTACTAAATCCTTTTTCCTCAATTATTTGTGCTGCATAATTACCATATAGGAATAAACCGTGAGCAAGTTTATAAAATAATACTCTAAAAAAGCTTTTAATGCCTCTTTCTTTTTTGCGAACGCCATGGGTCCAAAAATAAATTTTCTTTCCTTTAATTCTTAAAATGGATGCACATATCCAAGTAGTAATGAATTTCGCATTTCCAAAGAAAATATATGCATCAAAATCATTTTTCAAACATTTAGAGATCAATCCATTTTGCCATAGTAATCTTTTGTTTAATAGCCAAACATTTTTCACAAATTCCCATGTGAGCCCACCTTCTTCAATGGGAATATGTGCATATTTAGGATCTAGAGTTTTTAAATTGACATCTGTTTCGACCCCTGAAATAATTCGAAACTTGTAATCTTTGGAATTGCATAATTCACAAAAAATTGGATATCGATAATGGGCTAAATAGGGATAAACTATAGCAATCATAGAATAGATTATAATAGTTTTACTGAGGTCTTGATTTATTTATTGGTACTTTATAATTAGATAATACTGATATACTAAAATTAGATAATACTGATATACTAACTTTTAGGGTTTCATCAAAACCAAAAATACGAGTTCAATAATGATTTTATGGTTCAATTTAATGTACTGCTAAATGAAACACAAAATCTTAATATATTTTTCGGACTTTGCTATAAGATCATACTTTTAAATCATTATAATTAATTATAGTTTGATTGGATAAAAGATTTAGTACTAATTTACTAGAATAAAACGTGGTTTCAGGGACATTGATATCAATAGGATGAAGCATTATTTCAATTATTCTATTCTTAAACTTCAATACTTCTGTCAATCTTGTAAAGTGTAATTCATAATGTAAGTTATCGGTAATTTCAGGATTGAAATAAGTGTCGACCGTGTTAAGTCTATTTTTGAGATAGAGATGGTGGATATCTCTATAAACGTATTTGAGGAAATTTCTATCCTTATGAAGGAGCATTTTCTGGGGACGAATGTAGTGAATCTTATATTTTTTTGCAGCTTTTATCATGCTATTTAAGGCAGGCAAATATTTATGCAAATTATGATGATGATCTAAATGTGAAATATGAATATTATGATCAAGGACTTTTTCGATCTGAAGACAATATTCTTTATAAATATCTGATTTATCTACGGAAAATGTCTTAAGTTTTTTAAGAATTTTGTCTAAGTTGTAAAACTGATTTGTGTTTCTATCCAAAATAGAACAAAATTCTTTACCTATATTGAAAGGTCCATCAAGGCAAAGATGTACACCTATTCCAAGTCGCTTATATTCTTTTGAAAGATCAACGGCACGGCTGAAATCTTCACCATTAGCCATTAATGTTGTACTTGAAACTACTCCCAATTCGTGCAACATAATAATAGTATTATCTCCTTGTTCGGAAAGCCCAAAATCATCTGCATTAATTATAATACTCATTTTGTCAAATCTATATTATTGACTTCATTACTTTCATTTCTTTAATAACAAGTATAGGAAATTGCGAACCGGAACAGCGAAGTTGTAATACACGGCTTACTAATGAAATCGTATTATAACAACTTGCAATATTTAATTCGTCAAAGATTGCATTTTGTTGCTTACTGATATGGCAGAATAATATTTGTATTGATTAAAATTTATAAACTGTATAAACTTATATACCTGCACACAATGTCTTGGAAGAATATCAAACAATATTCCTTCAATACGATACTTTGCAATTGTGCTTTTTCTGAGGTGCTTAAAAAGAGATTTGTTTTTTTTCAACTCTATATTTAAAGTTCGAATAGTTATATTATCCATTTGATAGGAGTTGTATAATGAGTTATTGATATCCCTAGAGATAATATTATTATATATGTATATAAGATCAGTAGGAATAAATTGCGAAAAAGTACTAAGACTTCGAGCCACTTTTATGTAATCGAAAGCTTTTTTATAATTAATAGACCTTGTTATTGAAAAAGGATTTATGTTAACAAAATAAATTACATCATTTTTAACAGCAATACGCTTAGCAAAATAATAAGAACGAGGTGTAAATTCTGAATCTTCATGAAAAATTCCTTCTTTAAATTTCAGATTATTCTCTTTAAGAAAGTCTCTTCGATATATTGTAAAAGGTACACATAGTTCCAAATAGTTCATTTTAAGTAATTCTATGCCTGAATAGAAAGTCCTTTTTAGCTCAGAGTAATCTTGTCTTTTTGAGGGAGTTCCATTTAATACGTTTGCTGCACAAATTATCAGACCATCAAGACAGTTTTCATATAATAAATCTGTAAGTTTTTTAAAACAATTATCCTCAATCCAGTCATCTGAATCAATAAACCAAATATATTCTCCAACCGCTAATGACAAACCTTTATTTCTTGCAGCGCTTAGTCCAGCATTTTTTTGAGAGACAACAGTTATGTTTGAGTATTCTTTTGCAACTCGTTCTACAATGTTTAGACTATTATCTTTTGTCCCATCATTTACAACAATTATTTCATAATCGGAATATGGAATATTTTGCTCTGCACATGAGCGCAAACATTTTTCCACATAAGGTTCTACGTTATAAACAGGAATAATGATTGAAAGCTTCGGAGAACTTAATTTGTTTCTAATCAATTAAAGAAGTTTTGTTAAAATTACAGAATCCAATTTGAATTGAATGAAACTCCTTTTCCTGTTTTTTGTTGTAAATTTTTTTTTTGTAGTTAATTTATCCAGGTTATATTTTACTATTTTACATGGTTAAATACTGAACTTAAGGAGTTTGTCAAAAAGTATTCACTTCCAAATGATGATACTAAAAACGATCTGATAATAATAAATATTTTTAAATTACTTAGTGATGTAATTAAATATTATAGTTTTATTAGAATCTGTTAGAACTGGTAACAAGTTGTATTTATGTAAAAAGCTTATAGCTGACAAAACAATTTCAGTATTTTTCTTGTTAGATAGACCATCTGCTTTTTCAGAATTTTCTCAATTGTCGTAAGATTATAGGGAATTTCATAAATATTGTTGATTTTTAGGTTAATGATTGCGTTAGTTTTTTATATATAGAAATTAAAAGTAATAACAAGAATATTTTTTGAAACATAAGTGAAGTATGCATAAACCAAAAAAGTCCACATATTAGTACTTGTAGAATAAGAATAAATAAAAAGCAATAAGTGAAACTTTTAATATATAACCGCTTAATGAGTAATAATAACAAGAAGATTAATAATGACAAAACTATTGTTCCCAGATAACCAAAATCCATATAAAAACTTCCTATCATAGTAGGAAAAACATTTAAAAAAAAGCTTATACCTGGAAAATTATCATTCACATTTGCAGGACTGACTCGTTCTTCCACGGGAAATAAGGCAGGAAAGGTCATCTTTCCAAAAAATGAGCCGTCGGGAAATAATTCAAAATACTTTGAGAAATTTATAAATCCTTGACCAAAATAACTTAGAGAACTATCAACAACATCTTTTGGGCGGTCTCCAAATCTTTGCATTGTAATAAACACAATAACAACGGATGAAATAATTATTAAAAATGAACCTATTAATAATATTTTACGTTTTAAATATTTTGTTATTAAATGCTTAAATAAAAGGTAATTACATCCGAACATTATAATCCATTGTACCATGGAATCTCTTCCAGCTATGGTTAAACCATGAACTCCAATAGAGAGACTTGAAATAATCAATAGAGTTGCAAAAAGAATTTTGCTTGGATAATAATGAATGATATAAAAAAAGAAAAAAATACAAATCGGATATAAAATACTGGCCAAGTTTTTAACATATGAAATTAATAATCCGGTCCGTGAATCATATAATACACGTTGATTATAAGCATACCTCATTTCAACAATACCCATCCCAGAAGTTTTTCTTAATAAATTTATAGAATCATAAATTGAGATAAAGGAAAAAATTATAAGCGGCACTAGAAAAAAGACTAACCGGCCAAATTGTATATATGGTAATTCTATATCTGTTGATTTTTCAATTTGGTAAAATCCTTCTATAAACAAAAACAAACAGAAAAAATGATATATGACGGAATGTAGTGTTATATTTATATTTTGAAACTCACTAAAAGAGTTACTGAAGTACAAATAATTAGCGGTAACTGAAGATAATAAATAGTATAAAACTAGAAACCACGATAAAGGTGCATTCTTTCTTGTTTTAAAGTATCTAAATGCTAATAATGAAAATAATATAGGGTATAAAAATACCAATTGACTCTCGATGTAAAACGAATAAAGAATATTTTAAAATTCAAAGCTTATTATTTTTGACTTTAATAACAGTCTTCATTTAAAATAATTTAATCTGAGTGAGTAATTATTAGATCATATAATTGATCCCATTTTAAAGCTAATGCTTCACAATCTAATAATTTCATGATGACAGAATAATTATGTTTTCTTTCATCTATTGTTAATGGACGATAAAAATCTTGAAATGGAAACTCTTTTATTTGATCCGAATGAAAAATAATAGCCCCAGATTTTTTTATATGTTCGAAATTTTTGCCCGCTAAAAAGACTTTCTTACCAAGTAATAAAAGTAAATATATAGCCCCTAACCCCGATTGAGTCTTTTTAGATGATACATATATATCAAATTTATGCATGAAATTATAATACTGCTCTTTTGGCCATAAAACAGTATGAGCTTTAAATTTGGTGCTATAAATTAAAGTTCCAGTCTTGATCAAATTTGAATTTTCTATTTCAGTACTCCCATAATTAAGCATACAATCAAGCGAAATATTATTATTGATATAAATTTTTAATTTTTCCAAGTCTTCATAATACGAATCAATACATCTACCGCTATTACCCAATAATATCCGAATGGTATTATCCTTATTAACTTCTATTAGAATTAATTTTTCAATAATTATAGGTAATTCATAATTGTAAGGGAGAAAAAAAGTATTCTTTAGTTTATATAGATTCTTTAATTCATCACAATCTTCCTGCATTAAACAAATAATGTTAGAATAGCAATTATAAATATTTTTAAAAATAGCGTTTCGTATTTTGTATAATCTTTTGTTGCTCTCCTTGCGAAGAAAATAAAAACAACCCCAACAAACCCAGTTTATGTTATTAATTGTCTTTAACCTTAAAAACAAATAGAACATTGTTGAATAATTACCGTGAAGAATTATTGCTTGACGAGATAAAGAAGAAATGTATTTTAGTAAAACAATTTCGAAATCATGGAAATCTGTTTTTAATAACCTTCTGGATATATCAGATATAATTCTTGTTTTTTTTGAAAGACTTTTTTCATTTATATAAGTGTAATGGGAGTATTGGTATCTTAGAAATAAATCGTCATAATAAGATTTATTTGATTCATTAATGCCAACAACCACAAAAAAATGTTTATGTCCTGAAAATTTTATTATGTTTTCAATCAAACCGAGTGTTAGAAAGTAAACATTAGCATTAAATATATGGTAAATCACTTTCATTTTTATTAATTCTTTAATATTAAGCTTGCTTTCTACTCGCTAAGTTGATACATTCCGGATTCTTCTTTTAGCACAAACACTAATAATATTAATTGAATTCCTCAAATATTGTTAAGGCGAATTAAAATGGTGTCATATAATTTATTGCTTAAATTCATGTTCTTTAATAATTGAAGAATTGATTGCTTTATATTGCATATTAGGCATCGGATTTCTTTAAAGAACAGTTTTAGCAGTCTGAGATAATATTCGCGATAATTTTTATTCCCTTATTCACTTACTTAGATTTAATTGAAATGTGTCCCATATGTGATCTCCAAAAATTTTTCACCTTCAAATTCTAGGATAAGATATTTATTTATGTTTAAGGAAGTTATACATTGGGTTGCAAACATCATCATTAGATATCTTTGAAATTTCAAGAATTTTTTTTGATCTGGTTTTTATAAATTTTGCTGGGATTCCAGCGTAAATGCTCCACTCTTTTAACGATTTCTTTATTAGGGACATCGATCCAACAGCAACTCCTTCATTAATAATAACATTTGGTAATATAACGCACCCTGCACCTATTTGGACATATCTGTTTAAGATAACTGGACCTCCTACTAAATGCCTATATTTTTGATTAATCAATGGCCCAATTAAATATTCACCACTGAAATCATCAGATGCACTAAAAACAACACAATGCGGCGACAAACCGGCATAATCATTGATAGAAATGCTAGATTGTCCGTAAAGCAAAGTCCCTGCTGAAATATGGACAAATGAGCCTATTTGTATATTGCCTGAAAGGATACAAAAATCATCAATGCGAACATGATTTCCAATTGAAATATTTTCGATATAATAAAAACTTGCTTTCCGACTAATTAGAACATGATGACCATATTCCTTTAAACCAAGTCCCTTTAATTGTTCTTCAGAATAAAACGAAGTTTCCATGGTGCAAAACTTATATTAAAATTGATTTGTCATTGTCCCTTTAAACTAATTGTTTCACGCAACAAAATTTAAACTATTAAAAATGACTAATCAGGATTTATATGAAGTATTGCATCAAACCTATAGTGTGCAGTATGTAAAATGGAGTTTTGGTTAAGAAATTTAATTTTATATCCACAATTTAAAGCAATTTTTTCTAATTCCTTCTTTGAAAACCAGTTACCAAGACCTAAATCTTTTCTTAAGATTATATAATTAATAAAATAATGCATTTTTCTTTTAAGTGTATTAAAATAATTAAATTTTCTATTCTTATCTAAAACACTTCCAATGAATATTTTTATTTTCTTGAATGATGAGTTTTTGATATTATTGAAAACTTCTATCAATTCGTTTTTTGAAAAATATGCTATTGCATCATAAAGAATAACCTTATTAATGTCTTCTCCAAACATGTATTTGTTTGCGTTAAGAATATCATCACAAACATATTTAATGTTGTTTCGAGACTTATATTTCCTGGCATTTCCAATAAATTGAACAGAAGAGTCAATACCTATTACTTTATTGACTGTACTTGCGATATCGTATGTAATTATTCCGTTTCCACAACATAGATCACATACATTGTCCTCTGAATTTAGTTCAAGCCCCTCTATAATCGATGCAATGATAGCTTTGCATTGAATACTTGAAATCGGCTTACCCATAACAGTTTTGCCTACCTGATATAACAGATCACTATCTTCTTTAATTTCAAGAACTCTGTAATTTTGCCAAAATTTTTTCCACTTCTTCATGTTTTAAGCCTTATTCAATTTCGTAATTATTTAAAAACTCTGTAATCGTTTTTTTATCATTAAACATCATTACATCAATTATAGATAGGCGGGGGATAAAATCATTATTGAATTGTTTGTATGTATTAATATTATTTTTAATAAAAAAAAGCTTTATACCATTTTCCTTAAAGCTTTCGTGATTGTAAAGTATTTTACCGCTTGACGAATTTATATAGATATTTGCACCATTTTCTTGGCAAATATCTATCAAACGTTTTTCTCTGTAAAGATTTTGGGTGTAACTATATTTTTCTGAACTAGTTATAAAAAAGGTACTCAAATTTAAATAATTCGACACCATTTTTACCGAGATTTCAGCAATTTTTGATATACTTTTTGTTTCATTCATTTTATCAAACACTTGCTGAATTAATGTAAAAACATCTTTAAAATAGGGAGCCTTAGAATAAGCTTGCTTAATTGTCTTTACTATTTTGTTGTTTTGTTTGCAAATCTCGATTTGATTAATAAGCTTATTCTGACTTGCAGATTTTAGAGCTATGGTAAACAAATGATCTTTCCCATTTAGTAAGATTCTGTTTCTGTTGATCCATCCTTTATTGATAAAACTTACATCATCATAAAAAATGAACTTGTCCACCGCATTAATTAGCTGGAAATAACCAATATAAGGTAAAAAGTATGGTTGCATTATTGCGATTCTCATAAATACTCTTTTTTAAGGACAGAAATAATTATGTTCCTTTCTCCAATCTGTAAATCAGGGTATATTGGTAAACAAAGTACTTGTTCTGTAACTCTTTCAGCAATAGGCATTGCCCCTGGCCGAGCTGATTCTAATCCCCGGTAAGTCGGAAACTGGCTTATTAATGGATAAAAATAGCGTCTTCCGAATATATCATGCTTTTTAAGTTCTTCATATACTTCGTCTCTTGTTTTCCCATATTTATCCTTGTCAATCAAAATAGGGAAATAAGAATAACAATGGTTTACACCAACCATATCATATAAGCATGTAATTCCATCAATATCTTTAAGCTCTTTACGATATTGTAGAGCAATTTGTCTCCTTTTTTCAATAGCACCATCAATGTATTTTAATTGCAATAAGCCCATAGCAGCCTGTATTTCATTCATTTTAGCATTGATACCAGGAATAACAACCGAAGTTTCATTTACAAAACCAAAGTTTTTCAGGTTATCTATTCTCTTTTTTGTAGTTTCATCATGACAAACAATAGCCCCTCCTTCAAAGGTGTTATATACTTTGGTAGCATGAAAACTCATCACCGAAAGATCACCAAAATTTAGTACAGGTATTCCATTCATTCTTACCCCAAATGTATGACAGGCATCGTAAATCACCTTAAGACCATATACGTCAGCAACTTCTTTTATACGATTATGATCGCAGGGATTACCATATACATGTACAGGCAAAATGGCCGTTGTTTTTGGAGTAAGTGCGGCTTCAATTTTAACAGGATTGATATTGAATGTATTTGGTTCTATATCAACAAAAACCGGTTTAATATTGTTCCACCATAGGGAGTGAGTAGTAGCTACAAAGCTGTAAGGCGTCGTAATTACTTCACCGGTAATGCGTAGAGTTTGTAAAGCAGTTATTAAGGCCAGGGTCCCGTTTGAAAATAATGAAATATACTTTACCCCCAGGTATTCGCAAAGTGCTTTTTCAAGCTCCTGGTGGAATCTACCGTTATTAGTGAGCCATTTGCTGTCCCAGATTTGTTTAAGGTATTCTTCAAATTCTTCCAGGGGAGGCATGGAAGGCTGAGTTACATAAACAGGTTTATTTAGTTCTTTTATCATGAATTGTTATGCTTTAAAAATTTATCTTTGATAGTTTCTTTTATATACACATAGTCCTTATTATGAATAGCTTCACACATACCAATGGTAAGGAAAGTACCGGTTATCATTTGGATGGCAATTAATGGAAGCGGAGGCAGAGGAATAAGCAACCCTTCAACAAAAAGCGTAAAACTCATTCCGGCTGCCAGAAGAAAAGAAGGTAGTATATCCTTTATCTGTTCCAGAAAAGAGTATCCGATAAACCTACCTGACCAGTAGCTATTTAAGTAATAAGCAATCAGATTATTGACTATCATGCCGAGGATCATTGCTTTTATCCCCCAGATTACACCAGTTATGATAATGGGTATAGCCAAGATTTTTTTAATGATTTCGAGTCGAAGGAAAAGGTCGCTTCTTCCTTCCACCTGCAGCATGTTTAGGTTTAGGGCATGTAAAGGAGTGAACATCCCTACAAAACATAACATCTGGAGATATATCACGCATGGTTGCCATTTTTCACCAATCAGGGTAAGAATCATGGGTTTGGCTACGGCAGCCATGCCAAGCATAAGAACAAAACAGATCAGCATTGTTGATCTGATAAGTTTCTTATAGGATTCTTTCAGTTTAGTAATATCTTCCTTAATACTGGACAAAACAGGATAGCTGACCCGCTGTATAACTGCAGTCAGGTTTGAGGAGGGTAATGCATTAAACTGGTCAGCGCGGGTGTAATAACCTAACTCCTGAGATGAAAAATATTTACCAATTACTAGGTAATAAACATTGCGATAAATTGTATCAATTAAACCACTGACCAAAAGGTTGGAACCGAATGAAAAAAGTTCTTTAAATGATTGAATGCTAAAAATTAAAACGGGTTTCCATCTGTTCCACAACCAAAGAAGAATAGATGTAATGGCATACATACTAATTGTCTTTATCACCAAACTCCATACTCCATAACCGGCAACGGCCATTACTAAACCTACAAGACCAGAAACAACGGAAGAGATAATAGAAATTTTTGCTTGTAATTTAAAATCAATTCTTTTGATAAGAATTGTTTGCTGGACTATTGTAAATGCATTTATGATTAACGACAATCCTAATACCTGAACCAAAAGCTTTAGCTGGGGCTCATTAAAAAATCGGCTGATGATGCCTGCGCAAAAGAATAGGATTAGATAACAGACAACACCTATTATCAAATTAAAATAGAATACCGTTGAATAATCTGCCTGTGAAGGGTCTCTTTTTCTTATAAGAGCCTGTTTGAATCCACTTTCTGTAAATGATTGAGATACAGCAATAAATATTGTAAGCATACCTATTAATCCAAACTCTTTTGGTGAAAGTAACCTTGCTAAAATGATCCCAAT
>Ga0326726_10001710_pt1 | contig 20423 bp, 22 predicted proteins | sample MHFenrmetagenome_2_FD_207603 | JGI IMG/M metagenome (GOLD analysis project Ga0326726, IMG submission 207603) | Lab enriched peat soil microbial communities from Michigan Hollow, Ithaca, NY, United States - MHF15MN | ecosystem: Environmental > Terrestrial > Soil > Wetlands > Peat | place: USA... | reverse complement strand
CAGGAGGCGGATCTCGATGCGGAGCAGCGCGCGCACGCTGCCGCGCTGATGCGGGTGAACCACGTGGGTGAAGTCTGCGCGCAAGCCCTCTATCAGGGCCAGGCGCTCACGGCGCGCAACGATTCGATCAAGGAATCCCTGGGCAGGGCTGCGCAGGAGGAAGAGGATCACCTTGCCTGGAGCGCGGACCGGATTCGCGAGCTCGGCGGCCGCGCGAGCCTGCTCAATCCGGTGTGGTATGCCGGCGCGCTGGCGATGGGAATGGCGGCGGGGGCGCTGGGGGACCGCTGGAATCTTGCTTTCCTCGCCGAGACCGAGCACCAAGTCGAAGAGCATCTTGGCGGACATTTGGCGCGGCTTGCGCCGCAGGATGCGCGCACGCGCAGCGTCGTGGAGGCAATGCGCGCAGACGAAGCACGCCATCGGCAGACGGCAGTGGCGCTCGGCGCGGCGGAGTTGCCGCATGCGGCGAAGGTTGCGATGCGCGTCCTGGCGAAGGTGATGACCACGGTCGCCTACCGCGTCTAGCTTTCCACGATCTCCAGATCACGCGTGATTTCCGCGGTCTTCGCCAGGATCGCGGTGGCGGAGCAGTACTTTTCGTGCGACAGGCGCACCGCGTGCTCGACGACGTTCTTCTTCAGATTCCTGCCGCGCACCGTAAAGCGGTAGTGAATGCGCGTGAACACCTTCGGGTCAGTGGTAGCGCGCTCCGCTTCGAGGCGCACGTCGCACCCCGTGACGTCCTGTCCGCTCTTCTTCAGGATCACCACCACGTCGTAGGCAGTGCAGCCGCCTGCGCCGGCGAGCACGGTTTCCATCGGGCGTGGCGCGAGATTGCGCCCCCCGCCATCGGGCGCTCCGTCCATCGTCAGCAAGTGGCCGCTTCCCGTCTCGGCGACCAGCGACATTCCCTCACCCGACCAGCGGATCGTGCATTCCATTTGATTCCCTCGAAATTTCAGTGAGTTGTGCTATGCAACATCATTTGGCAACCAACGTCGAACGTCATCGAAATCCGACAGATTCTCGCCCCCAAGGATTCAAGGAATATATATGCTAATCAGCAAAGTATGAGATCACTGGGGAAATGCGGAACGCCCGCGATGGAAAGGTCTCGTGGTATTGCAATGCAGCAATCATTGGTGCATACTGCAATCTGTGTGCGGCATCGCGAAAGCGAGGCCGCGCAGATTTGTCTCCTCCACCCTCCTCCTTTGGTGGATTCAGCGCAACTCTGCGAGTTGCGCTTTTTTTTGTCCGAACAAAGGTTTGACGGTAAGAGCGGGGTCCCCTAAAATCCGCGCCTTTTCTCGAGTGGCTGGTTCATGAAGACCTTTGCGGCGAAACCGCAGGAAGTGTTGCACGGCTGGTACCTGGTCAACGCCGAGGGTAAGGTGCTCGGCCGGCTGGCGGCGCAGCTCGCGGCGCGCCTGCGCGGCAAGCACAAACCCGAGTACACCCCCCACGTCGACACCGGCGATTTCATCGTAGTGGTGAATGCGTCCAAGATCCGCGTCACCGGCAAGAAGGCGCTCGACAAGACGTACTATCGGCATACCGGCTACCCAGGCGGCCTGCGTGAGACCAATTTCGCGAAGCTGCAGGCGCGCCATCCCGAGCGCGTTCTCGAGAAAGCGGTGAAGGGCATGCTGCCGAAAGGGCCGCTCGGCTACGCGATGCTGAGGAAGCTCAAGGTCTACGCGGCGGGCACGCATCCGCACTCGGCGCAGCAGCCCAAGGCTCTGGAGATATAAGGCACACACATGGTCGGCGACTATTACTACGGCACGGGACGGCGCAAGAGCGCGGTAGCGCGCGTGTTCATCAAGCCCGGCAAGGGCCAGTTCATCGTCAATGGCAAGCCGGTGGACGAGTTCTTCTCCCGCGAGACTGGCCGCATGATCGTGCGCCAGGCGCTGGAGGTGACGAAGAACGCAGGCGCCTTTGACATCACCGTGAACGTCTATGGCGGCGGCGAGAACGGCCAGGCGGGCGCAGTGCGTCACGGCATCGCCCGCGCGCTGATCGAATACGACGCGGGCCTCAAGCCGACGCTGAGCACGGCGGGCCTGGTGACGCGCGACGCGCGCGAAGTGGAGCGCAAGAAAGTCGGCCTGCACAAGGCGCGTCGGCGCAAACAGTACTCCAAGCGCTGAGCGGCCGGATCGCAGGCCCAGCGACGCAAGGCCGCCCGCGGGCGGCCTTTTTGTTCTTTCTCCTTGGCGGATGCATCATCGACGCATGCAATTGGGCGCCAGGCTCCTGAAACTGCGGCAGCGCTTCGGCATCGCGGCGCCGCGCGTGGCGGTGCGCTCCGAGACTGCGTGGTACCTGCGTTGGGTGACACTGATAGTGGTGCTTGCGTGCTCGGCGGTGCTCGCCGCTTGGATGTACGACGCGGGCCGCCGCTTCGCCGGGTTCGACCGCAGCGAAGTCGAGCAGGAACTGGCCGAGACCAAGCGCGACCTGCAGCAAGCGCGCGCGGAGCTCGAGCGGCTGCGCGCCGTCGCGAACGCCGCCGACAGCCGCCTTTCCATCGAGCGCGCCGCGCAGCTGAAATTCGCGCAGCAGATCCGCAGCATGGAACAGGAGGGTGCCCGGCTGCGCGAGGAGCTGGCGATTTTCGAGAGCATGCTCTCGGCGGAGTCGCGGGCGGCGAACCCGCTGACGATCAACCGCTTCAAGGTCGTGCCCGACGTGCTCCCCGGCGAGTACCGCTACCGGCTGCTCCTGCTCCTCGCCCCCGGCAGCCGCCGGGACCGCGACTTCCAGGGACGGCTGGAACTGGTGGTCACGCTGAACGACGGCAGCAAAACTGCTATGATGACCTTCCCAGAAACCGGAGACCCCAGCGCCTCGGCTTTTCGGTTGACTTTCAGGTACTTCCATCGCGTCGAGGGTATCTTCCGCGTGGACCCGAAAGCCAAAGTGGAGAGCGTGCAGGTTCGGGTCTACGAAGCGGGGTCGGACCAAGTCAAGGCGGCGCAGAGCGCGACGCCGGGGTGAGGGAAAGGATGGGCATGTTCAGCAGCAAGGCAGCAAAGCCGCAGAGCCGGATCGACAGCCTGATCGGCGCCACCACGCGCATCGAAGGCAACGTGTTCTTCAGTGGTGGGTTGCGCGTGGACGGGGCGGTGCGCGGCAACGTCGCGGCCCTGCCGGACCAGGCCGGCACGCTGGTGGTATCGGAGCAGGCGCGCATCGACGGCGAGGTCTCGGCTTCCCACATCGTGGTGAACGGCACCATCGTCGGGCCGGTGCATGCCGCGGAGTCGCTCGAACTCCAGGCGGGTTCGCGGGTCAAAGGCGATGTGCACTACAAGAGTCTCGAGATACAGCAGGGCGCAATCGTCGAGGGGCGGCTCGTGCACCAGGACGACGCGGAGCAGGTGAAGGGAGTCGAGTTGAAGCTCGCCTCCGGCGGCGACAAGCCGCGCTAGATCCCACAGGACAACGGAGCGACATATGAACGCAGTCACCGAAATGCCGGCACCGCTGGTGTTCACCGACAACGCGGCGGGCAAGGTCAAGCAGCTGATCGAGGAAGAGGGCAACACGGAGCTGAAGCTGCGCGTGTTCGTCTCCGGCGGCGGCTGCTCGGGATTCCAGTACGGCTTCACCTTCGACGAGGTGCAGAACGAGGACGACACGGTGATGCAGAAGAACGGCGTCACGCTGCTGATCGATCCGATGAGCTACCAGTACCTCGTGGGCGCCGAGATCGATTACCAGGAAGGCCTCGAAGGCGCGCAGTTCGTGATCAAGAACCCGAACGCCACGACCACCTGCGGCTGCGGGTCTTCCTTCTCCGCCTGATTTTTCCGCTGGCAGCGGCCGCCCAGGGGGACTTCGGTCCCCCTCGTCGTTTCTGAGGAAGCTGAACCTCCTACGGCGGATACACCGCGCCGAGCACGCGCGCGCCCTTTGCGCCGGTAACCGCCGGAAGGCTCGCTGGCGCCTCTTGCAGCGTCTGGCGGGCGAGCCAGGCGAAGGCGAGCGGCTCGACCAGCGCTGGATCGATGCCGTGCGCCGCGGTCGATTCCACCGGAACCGGCGACAGCAAGGTGCCTAGCCGCGCCATCAGCGAGCGGTTGTGGACGCCGCCGCCGCACACGACGATCCGCTTCGCGCCGCTGCATTCGCGCGCGACGGCCTCGGCGACGCTGCGCGCCGTGAGCTCCAGCAGCGTTGCCTGCACCACGCGTGCCTCCAGCGGCATCGGCATTCGCGCACGCAGCCAGGCCTCGTTGAAAAGGTCGCGCCCGGTGCTCTTAGGGGAGTGCTCTGCAAAGTACGGCTCGGCGAGCAACAGCGCGAGGAGGGCGGGATCCGGTCGCGCCCCGGTGGCCCAGGCGCCGTCTTCGTCCATCGGCGTGCCCAGATGCAGGCCGGCCCAAAGGTCCATCAGGCAGTTGCCAGGGCCGCAGTCGAATCCGGTGACCTCGCCAGCTGCCGGCAACCATGTGAGGTTGGCGATGCCGCCCAGATTGAGCACGGCGCGGTGCTCGCCGGAGTTGCGCAGCACAGCGGCGTGAAAGCCAGGCGCGAGCGGCGCGCCGTGGCCGCCGGCGGCGACATCGCGGCTGCGAAAATCCGCCACCACGCGCGCGCCGCAGAGCTCGGCCAGCAGCGCGGCATTGCCTAGCTGTACGGTGTAGCCGCGGTCCGGCCTGTGCCGTACCGTCTGCCCGTGGCAACCTACCGCGCGCAGCGCGGAGGCTGGCAGTGCCGCGCCCGCCAGCACATCGCGTACGGCAGCGGCGTAGCGGCGCGCAAGCTCGTTGGCGCAGCGCGCCGCGCGATCCAGTTCGTCGGCGCCAGGGCTGTTGAGGGAGAGCAGCTCGACGCGCAATGCCTGTTCGAAGGGATGGTGCGCGCGCGCGAGGACCGCCGGTGGCGACATGGAGAAATCGGCGAGCACCGCGTCGACCCCGTCGAGGCTCGTGCCCGACATCAGGCCGACGAAGAGTTCCCGGCTCACTCCAGCAGCGCGATGGCGCCGTCCGCGAGCAGCCCGAGCTGCGCAATGAGCGGCTCGGCCTGGCTGCGGTACTCGGCGAGCTCGCTGCTTGGCACGGGCTGGCCGGCCGGCATGGCGATGGAATACGGGTTGCGCGATTGACCGCCGACCCGGAATTCGTAGTGCAGGTGCGGTCCGGTCGCCCATCCGGTCTGGCCCACGTAGCCGATGAAATCGCCCTGCGCCACCTGCGCGCCGCGGCGCACGCCAGGCACGAATCGCGACAGGTGCGCGTACGCCGTCGAGTACACGCCACGGTGGCGCAGGATCACGACGTTGCCGTACCCGGGTTTGACTCCCGCGAACTCCACGACACCGTCGCCCGCCGCGCGCACGCGCGTGCCGGTCGGGGCCGCGTAGTCCACGCCGGTATGCGCACGCCAGCCCTGTAGGAAAGGATGCCGGCGCATGCCGAAGCCCGAGCTGATGCGCGAGTATTCCAGGGGAGAGCGCAGGAAAGCCTTGCGCAGATTGCCGCCGTCGGGCGCGTAATAGCCGCTGCCGCCCCGCGCAGTCGTGTAATGCACCGCGCGATAGGCTTTGCCCTGATTCACGAATTCGGCGGCGAGCACGCGCCCGGCGCGCACCGGGCGGCCCGCGAAGTAGTGCTGCTCGAAAATAACCGCGAAGCGGTCGCCCGGGCGCAGGTCGCGGTGGAAATCGACGTCGCCGGCAAAGATGTCGGCGATCTGGACCGCGACTGCATCGGGTATCCCGGCGGCGTCCGCGGCGGCGTACAGCGAGACGCGGATCACGCCGCTGCGCATGACGGTCTCGGTGCGTATCGGCGCCGCCGCCTGCAGCGTGCGGAAAGCATCGCCCGCGCGCTCGACTACAGTCAGCGTATCCCGCGCGGAAAGGTAGCTCAACCGCAGCAGCGCGCCATCGGCGCCGATCTCGCTTGTGATCGTTTGCCCCGGACGCAGCAGGCGCATCGCCGGCAGGCGTAGCAGCTTGCGTGCGTCCGCGTCGGATACGCCAATCCGCTCGAGCAGGCTCGCGAGTGAACCGCCGCGCTGGAAGCGGTCCTCGCGCGTGTAGGATCCAGTTGCCGGCAGTACTGCCGCGCCGGAGCGCAGCGGTAGCGGCTCGACGAGCGCTCCCGTCGAAGGCGGCGCGGGCACCTCGGGCGCGATGGTGGCGAACGCCGCGACCGTACCCGACAGCGCCATCACGGCGATCAGGGTGGCGCGGACCAGCGGCGTCATGTTGCGCATGGATCGGCTAGAATCCGTTGATATTCAGGTGCCTGCGGCAGTCTAGCAAAGATCGCCTGCGCGGCAAAACCCGATGCCCTCGGTCAGCGAAGCCCTCGAACTCATCAAGCGCGGCAGCGAAGAGCTGATCGTGGAGGAGGAACTGGCGCGCAAGCTCGCGCGCGGTAAGCCGCTGCGCGTGAAGCTCGGCCTGGATCCCACCGCGCCCGACCTGCACCTCGGGCACACCGTGGTGATCAACAAGCTGCGGCATTTCCAGCAGCTCGGCCATCGCGTGCAGTTCCTGATCGGCGACTTCACCGGGATGATCGGCGACCCGACCGGCAAGAACCAGACGCGGCCGCCGCTGTCGCGCGAGCAGATCCTGGAAAACGCGAAGACCTACCGCGAGCAGGCGTTCAAGATCCTCGACCCCGAGCGCACGGATATCCTGTTCAACTCCGAGTGGTCCGACAAGCTCGGCGCCGAAGGCATGATCCGGCTCGCTGCGCGCTACACGGTGGCGCGCATTCTCGAGCGCGAGGATTTCGCCCAGCGCTATCGCTCTGGGCAGCCGATCGCAATGCACGAGCTGTTCTATCCCCTGATGCAGGGCTACGACTCGGTGGCGATGAGGAGCGACGTCGAGCTCGGCGGCACCGACCAGAAATTCAACCTGTTGGTCGGCCGCGAGCTGCAGCGGGACTTCGGCCAGGAGCCGCAGTGCATCCTCACCACGCCGCTGCTGGAGGGCCTGGACGGCGTGAACAAGATGTCCAAGTCGCTTGGCAACTACGTCGGCATCGCCGAGGCGCCGCAGGAGATCTTCGGCAAGCTGATGCGTATCTCCGACGAGCTGATGTGGCGGTATCTGGATCTGCTCTCCTTTGAGCCGGCGGAGAAGATCAAGGCGAAACAGAGGGCCGTTTCAGCGGGTGCCAACCCGCGCGACGTAAAGTTCGAATTCGCGAAGGAAATTGTCGAACGCTTTCATGGAAAAACGGCTGCCGAAGACGCCGCCCAGGAATTCAATGCGCGCTTCAGGGATCGCGCGCTGCCGACTGACATTCCGGAGCAGAGCCTGAAGGCGCCGCCCGGCGGCCTGGTCTCCACGCAGGTCCTGAAGCAAGCGGGACTGGTGAGCAGCTCGTCGGAGGCGGACCGGCTCATCGCGCAAGGCGGCGTGCGGGTCAACGGCGAGCGGCTTTCAGATCGAAAGATGGTGTTTGCAAGAGGAGAGACCTACCTCGTGCAGGTCGGCAAGTTGAAGATCGCCCGGATCAAGATCACGTGACCACTGCGCAATACGAGGTCTACGCCATCAAATACGCGCAGCACGCGCGCACCGCGAAGGAGAATTTCCTCGGCGGCGATTTGCACGACGGGCCGATGCCGATGGACTACTTCGTGTGGCTGCTGCGTGGCGAGGGGCGCGAGATCGTCGTCGACACCGGGTTCAACGTCGCGGTGGCGGCGAAACGCGGCCGGCGCATCACGCTGCCGGTGGAGCAGGGGCTTGCGCGCATGGGCGTGGATGCAGCCAGGGTGAAGGACGTCGCCATTACGCACCTGCACTACGACCATGTCGGAAATTTCGACCTGTTCCCGGCGGCGACTTTTCACCTGCAAGACCTCGAGATGCAGTACGCCACTGGCCGCTGCATGGCGGTGGAGGCGATGCGCCACGCCTACGAGCTGGAGGACGTGGTCGGCATGGTGCGGCGCGTGTACGCAGGGCGCGTGCGCTTCCACGACGGTGACGGCGAGATCGCGCCCGGAGTCACGCTGCACCACGTCGGCGGTCACACCATGGGACTGCAGGTCGTGCGTGTCGCCACGCGGCGCGGCTGGGTGGTGCTCGCATCGGATGCCAGCCACTACTACGCGAACATGGAACAGGCGCGGCCGTTTCCCATCGTCTACAACGTCGGCGACATGGTCGAAGGCTGGCGCAAGGCGCGCGATCTCGCCGAGTCGAACGAGCACGTCATCCCGGGGCACGATCCGCAGGTGCTGGAGCGCTATCCTGCGCCCGCGCCCGCGCTTGCCGGCATCGTGGCGCGACTCGATTGAGATGCGCGCGCTTCGTTGACACTGCGGAATCAGGCTCCTAACATCGCCGCTTCCCGCAAGACCATACGTTCGTAGGGGAGGACACGACCAATGCGCACCGCATTTCGCAGGGCATATGCACTGACCGCGATGGCCGCGGCGCTGGGTTTCGCCGCCGGCGCCAGCGCGCAGCAGCAGGCGCCGCAATCGAGAACGCTCAAGATGCAGTCCACCTGGGGCGCCGGCTTCACCCTGCAGGACAATTTCCGTATGTTCGCGGACCGCGTGGACAAGCTCACCAGCGGACAGCTCAAGATCGACGCGATGGCGGCGGGCCAGATCGTGCCCGCCTTCGAGATCCTGGATGCCACGCACAAGAAGGTGATCGACGGCGGCCACGGGGTTGCGTACTACTGGGTGGGCAAGAACAAGGCGGCGACGCTGTTCGCCTCCACGCCGGCGGGCCCCTTCGGCATGGACCAGATCGATTTCATGGGTTGGCTCTACGAAGGCGGCGGACTGGACCTGTACTGGGACTTCTACCAGAAGGAGCTGAAGCTCAACGTCCTCGCGTTCCCGATCCTGCCCTCGAGCCCGCAGGCCTTCGGCTGGTTCAAGCGGCCGATCAAGAACCTCGCCGACTTCAAGGGCATGAAATGCCGCCAAACCGGCATCGTCGCCGAGATCTTCCAGCGCATGGGCATGCAGACAGTCAACATGCCGGGCGGGGAGATCGTGCCCTCCGCGCAGCGCGGTGTGATCGACTGCGCCGAGTGGGTCGGCGGCGTGGAAGACCTGCGCCTCGGCCTGCCGCAGGTGTGGAAGTACCACTACGTGCCGGGCATGCACGAGCCGAGCGTCATCGGCGAGCTGATCATCAACACGGAGGTGTGGAAGAGCCTGCCGGCGCAGAACCAGGAAGCCATTCGCTCGGCGACCACCGAGACGTTCCTGCGGTGGTGGGCGAAGTGGCAGAAGCAGAATGCCGACGCGATCGAGGAGATGCGCACCAAGTACGGCACGGTGATCCTGCGCACGCCGCCGGACATCCTGATCGCCTTCCTCAAGGCTTGGGATGAGATGGCGAAGGAAGAGTCGGCCAGGAACCCCTTCTTCAAGAAGGTGCTGGACTCGCAACGCGAGTACGCATCCAAAGTCGTGCCCGCCAAGCGCTTCATGAACCCGCCGTACTCCTTCGCGGCCAACTACTACTGGCCCGAGAAAGCGGCGGCAAAGCCCGCGGCCAAGGGGAGCAAGTAGCGCTTCCTGCCGGAGGCGCGCAGGGAAAGGGGGCCGCACAGTCGGCCCCTCTTTTTTGGCCTTGTCCCGTTGACCGGGCAAATTCGACCGTGTACGCTGCATTTCGCCTTGCGAAACCATCTAGAGGAGGGGGAGTCATGAGGCAAGTCGTCCATTCGGCCGTGGCGCTCGCGGCCGCAGCAGCATTTTGCGCTGGAGCGCAGGCCCAACAAGTCACTCTCAAGATGCAGGCCACCTGGCCTGCCAGCCTGACGCTCTACGAGAACTTCACGTATTTCGCTGAGCGCGTCGGCAAGATCTCCGGCGGCTCGCTCAAGATCGACGCGATGCCGGCGGGACAAGTCGTGCCGGCGTTCGAGGTCCTCGACGCCACTCACAAGAAAGTGCTCGACGGCGCGCACGCCTGGTCGGGCTACTGGGTCGGCAAGAACAAGGCGTCGATCCTGTGCACCGGCGGGCCGGGCGGCACCTTCGGCATGGACATGATCGATGCCCTCGGCTGGATGTACCACGGCGGCGGCAATGAGCTGTGCAACGAGTTCTTCCAGAAGGAGCTCAAGCTCAACGTGCACTGGCTCCCGATCCTGCCGTCGGGACCGCAGGCCTTTGGCTGGTTCAAGCGCCCGATCAAGAACCTTGCTGACTTCAAGGGCATGAAGTGCCGCGAGACCGGCATGGCCGCCGAGGTGTTCCAGCGCATGGGAATGCAGACGGTCAACATGCCGGGCGGCGAGATCATCCCGTCGGCGCAGCGCGGCGTGATCGACTGCGCCGAGTGGGTCGGCGGCGTCGAGGACCTGCGCCTCGGCTTCCAGAACGTGTGGAAGTATCACTACACGCCGGGCATGCACGAGAACGTGACCATCGGCGAGATCGTGATCAACATGGATGTGTGGAATGGCCTCACGCCGACGCACCGGGAGATCATCCAATCGGCGGCCAACGAGACCTTCCTCATCTGGTGGGCGAAATGGCAGAAGCAGAACGCCGATGCGGTCAAGGAGCTGCAGGAGAAGCACGGCGTGCGCATCCTGCGCACCCCGCCCGACATCCTGGTGGAGTTCCTGAAGACCTGGGACAAGATCGCCGCGGAAGAAAGCGCGAAGAGCCCGTTCTTCAAGAAAACGCTGGACTCGCAGCGCGCCTACGCCTCGATCGTGGTGCCGGCCAAGCGCTTCTACTTCCCGCCGTATTCCTTCGCCGCGAACTACTATTTCCCGGAGAAGGCGGCGCCGGCGGCGAAGAAGCAATAGCAGCTACGGGGAACTCGACACGGGGGCGGACATCCGCCCCCGTTCTTCGTCTATCGCTGCGCCGACCTGACGGCGCGCTGACTGTGACCGGTAGGGGCACGAAGCATGGCTGAAGCGGCACCGTTGCACATCCGCTTGGTGCGGAAGATCGACAAGTTCACAGATACCACCGGCACCTGGGTGGCGTGGCTGAACGTGCCGCTGGTGCTGGCGGTCGCCTACGAGGTCATTGCCCGCTACGTGTTCAATGCACCGACCATCTGGTCGTTCGACGTGACTTACATGCTTTACGGGACGATCTTCATGCTCGGTGCCGCGTATGCCCTGCACAAGGGGGCGCATATCCGGACCGACTTCTTCTACGAGAAATGGTCCGACAGGACGCGCGGCGTGGTGGATTCGATTTCCTACATCGTGTTTTTCTTTCCGTCGATCGTCATGCTCCTCGCGGCAAGCGGCAGCGAGGCCTGGTACGCGTACACCATCAACGAGACTTCCGAACAGACGCCGTGGCGGCCGATCCTGTGGCCCTTCAAGGCGGTCGTGCCCCTGACCTGCCTGCAGCTGCTGGCGCAGGGCGTCTCCGAGCTGATCAAGAGCTTTTACGCCGCCCGCACCGGGATCGTGCTCGAGCACAAAGAGAAGATCGAAATATGACCAGCGAAATCCTGCTCGGGCTGGTCATGCTGATCGTCATGATCGGCGCGATCTTCATCGGCATCCAGATCTCCTTCACGCTGCTGTTCCTCGCGCTGACCTTCGGCTATTTCGCCTTGGGCAAGGTAGTGTTCGACCTCGCCTACTTCCAGACCATCGGCATGATGAAGGAGGAGGTGCTCGCCGCGGTGCCGCTGTTCATCTTCATGGGCTATCTCACCGAGCAGGCCGGGCTGATGGAGCGGCTGTTTTCCGCCATGCGCATGATGCTTGCGCCGGTGCGGGGCTCGCTCTACATCGTCGTCATCCTCACCTCCACGATCTTCGCCATGGCGACCGGGATCGTGGGCGCGGCGGTCACGGTGCTCGGCATCATGGCGGGGCCCATCATGATCAAGACGGGCTATGACGCCAGGCTCTCCGCGGGCGCCATCACCGCAGGCGGCACTCTAGGCATCCTGATCCCGCCCTCGGTCATGCTGATCGTGATGGGCCCGGTGCTCGGTGTGTCGGTGGCCGACCTGTACGCGGCGGCTTTCGGGCCCGGCTTCCTGCTGGCGGCCATGTATCTCGTCTATCTCGTCGGGCGTAGCATCATCAATCCGAAGCTGGGGCCGCCGGTGCCGAAGGAAGAGCGCGTCACCAGCATCGTCGCCATCATGCGCGAAGTCTTCATCGGCGTGCTGCCGCTGTTCCTGCTCATTGGCTTCACGCTGGGATCCATCCTGGCCGGGCTGGCGACCCCGACCGAGGCGGCGGGCATCGGAGCGTTCGGCGCGATGATCCTCGCCGTCTGCTACCGCCGGCTCACCTTTGCCGGGCTCAAGCAGGCCTGCATTAGCGCCATGACCACCTCGAGCATGGTGCTGCTGCTCGCCGTCACGTCCAACATCTTCGGCGCGGTGTTCGCGCGCATGGGAACGGCGAACTGGATCACCAACGCGATGGTTGCTCTTCCAGTGCCGCCGATCGTCATGCTCGCCTTCGTGATCGTGCTGATCTTCCTGCTCGGCTGGCCATTCGAATGGCCGGCGATCGTCCTCGTGTTCCTGCCGATCTTCTACCCGGTGGTAGACGCCCTGCGCCCCGCGCTGTCGCAGCAGTTCGGCATCCCGCCCGACCTATTTATGGTCTGGTTCGGCGCGCTGGTCGCGGTTACGCTGCAGACCGCTTACCTGTCGCCGCCGGTGGCGATGTCGGCGTATTACCTCAAGCAGGTGGTCAAGGACTGGTCGCTCGCCACGATCTACAAGGGCATGTTCCAGTTCATGGCCCTGCAATGCATTGCGATTGCCGCCGTCATGTTCATCCCGGCCATCGCCATTTCGTTCCCCCAGAGCCTGCAGACGGATTCGCGAGCGGTCAAGACCGAGGATGTGGACGACAGCGAGAATTCGCTGGAAACTGACCCGATGATCCAGCAGGAAGAGCAGATCCTGGAGAAGGAGGAGGAGGGGACAGGCGCACCCGAAGACAAGGAACAAGCAAAGCCTAAGAAGTAGCCAATCCCAGCAGCAACCTTGGCGCCGGGCAATGCCCGGCGTTTTTGTTTACTCTCCGCGCATGCCGTTCGACTTCGACGCGCCGGTGGACCGCAGCGGCACCTGGTCCTCGCGCTGGGAGCGCTACGCCGGGCGCGACGTGATCCCGCTGTGGGTGGCCGACACCGATTTCCGCGCGCCGCCCTGCGTGCTCGAGGCGCTCGAGGCGCGTCTGCGCCACGGCGTACTGGGCTATACCGTTCCCCCGCAGGAACTGCGCGAGGCGATCGTCGAGCGCATGCAACACCTGTACCGTTGGCGCATCCAGCCCGACTGGATCGTGTTCCTGCCGGGCGTAGTGCCGGGCCTGCACCTCGCCGCGCGGTACCTGCTCTCCGCGGACGGGCATGCCCTGGTGCCTACGCCCATCTACCATCACTTCAAGCGCGCCTTGGAGCGTGCGCCGCGCGCGCACACCGACATCCCGCTCGTGCTGCGCTCCGGGCGCTGGGTGTTCGACGAAGAGCGCCTCGCGGCGGCGCTGCGGCCGAACTCGCGGCTGCTCTACCTCTGCAACCCGCAGAATCCCGGGGGCACCATCTTCACGCGCGCGGAGCTGGAGCGCCTGGCCCAGTTCGCGCTGCGCCACGGCCTGACCGTGGTATCGGACGAAATCCACGCCGACCTGCTGCTCGATGAGGGCAAACCCCACGTGCCCATCGCGAGCCTGTCGCCGGAGATCTCGCGGCGCACGGTGACGCTCGCCTCCCCCAACAAGACTTTCAATTTCCCGGGCGCAGGCTGCGCCTGGGCCATCGCGGAGGATGCGGCGATGCGTCGCGCCATGGCCGCCGATCATCACGCCACGGTCCATGACGCTTCCCTCTTCGGCTACATCGCATCGCTTGCCGCTTACTTGCGCGGGGATGATTGGTTGGCAGCGCAGCTCGATTACCTGCGAGCCAACCGCGATGCCGTCGAGCGTGCCATTGCGGGAATGCCGGGACTGTCCATGGCTCACGTGGAAGCCACCTATCTCGCATGGATCGACGCCAGCGGACTGGGCGTGAAGGATGCGGCCGCGCACTTCCTCGAGCAAGGGGTGGCGCTCTCCCCGGGCGAGCAGTTCGGCGCGCCGGGCTACGTACGGCTAAATTTCGGCACCCAGCGCGCACGCCTGGAGGGGGCCCTCGCGCGGATGGCTTCGGCAGTCTCCAGCACGCGCTCGAGGTGAGGGTCGGTCACGCCGAGCGCGTACATGTGCTCGAGCGTGTGCCGGATGTAATCCGTGCAGCGGCCGCGCTCGCCCACGCCCTGCGCTACCAGCTGGGCGCGGCTATGCAGGTCGAGCTCGCGGCAGTACTGCGCGTGGTCAGGATCGGCGATGAACGCCAGGGCGCTGATGCGGCGGCCGCGCGAGATGCGCACCGGGACCAGCCTCGCGTAATAGACGCGCCGGCGCATTTCCCTGTGCCACAGCCGGGCAAGGGCAAAAGGAACATGCCCGGCGGGGATGTGGAACGCCATGCCCCAGCACGATCCGCCGCGGCACAGCCCCATTACCAGCCCGGGCTGGTGGTCCGTGCCCCGATAACGCGTAGACAGAATACAAAGCGACCGGTGATAGCCGCGCAACAGGGCGACGGAGCGCTCGCGGAAGTAGAAACCCGGCGACCACATCAGGGAGCCGTAACCGAACACCCAGAGGTCACCGCGCGGCAACGCGTCGCGGAACTGCGCAAGGTTCATCGGCAGCTGCTCAAATGCCCTTCAACGCGCGACGCACCTCTTTGGCTGACGCGAGGGGTCGGCCGGCACCTTCAATCGCCTGGCGCGCCTCGCGCACCCACTCGAGGTTGGTGCGCGTCGAGCCGAATGGGGCATCCTCTAGGCCCACGCGGACGTTTCCGCCGCGCGCCGCCGCCGCCGCGGCGAGCGGCAGGATATCCACAGCGAGGCCGGCCACCATCCAGGGCGCGCCGGGCGCTTCGTCTGCCAGTAGCCGCTGATAGGCATCGAGCGCGTATTCCGCCGGGGGAAAACCGAATGCGAATCCCTGAGAGAACATGAAGCGGTAGATCGGCTGCGGCACCGCCGCGGTGCGCGCGAGAGCCGCGCCCAAGCGCAGGAAACCCGGCTCGTAGATGGCGTAGCCGGGGTGGAAGCGGTGGCGCGCGGCCAGCGCGAGGCCGTGCTGGATGTGGTCGTAGGGGTTGGCATAGACAAGCTCGTCGATGTTGACCGAGCCCGGGTCCACCACTGCCCATTCGAGCAGCCCGCGCTGGGCGAGCGCCTCAATGGCGGCGAAGCGTGATTGCGCAGTGTGCTCGCCGCCGAAGGGAATCGTGGGGTAGACGATGCAATCCACCCTGGCGCGGATGCCCTCGATGATGCGTGCGTACAGGTCCGCGTCGTCGCGCTGCCGCCCGCTCGCCTCGTCGTAGGCGTGCACGTGGACGATAGCTGCGCCTTCCTGCGCGCAGGCCACGCCCTGCTCGACGATGTCGGCGATGCGCACCGGGATGCCCGGCTGCTTCTCGCGGCCCCAAGGGCCGTTTAGCGCGACTTCGAGCCAGGTCCCGTTCGCCATGGGCAATATGCGGCACATTATAGAATCGCCGGCTGGAATGCCACGATGACACGCCCCACGCGCCGGCCGCCGGTCGTCGGCCGCTTTACGCTCGAAGAAGTCGCGCTTGCCGCGCGCAACAGCGGCATGCCGCTCGAAGCCCTGCGTCACGACGTCACCCCTGCAGGCCTGCACTATTGCCTGATCCATTTCGACATTCCGCAGATCGACGCGCGCGCCTGGGGCCTCGAGGTGGGCGGGCTCGTCGAGCGCCCGCGCGCCTTCTCGCTCGAGGAGCTGCGCGGCATGCGCGCACGTACCTTGCGCGTGACGCTGGAGTGCGCGGGCAACGGCCGTGCGCAGGTGTCGCCGCGCTATCCGTCGATCCCGTGGGTGGAGGAGGGCGTCTCCACTGCCGAGTGGACCGGGGTGCCACTGGCCGAGGTGCTCGCCGCGGTCGGCCTGCGTGGCGAGACGCGTGAGATCGTGTTTCATGGCGCCGACCGTGGCATCGACCGCAACCTCGAGCACAGTTTCTCGCGCAGCCTCGTTCCCGCCGACGCGCTGCACGAGGACCTGCTGCTCGCCTGGGCGATGAACGGCGCGCCGCTGCCGCCGCAGCACGGCTTCCCGCTGCGCTTGGTGGTGCCGCGGTGGTACGGCATGGCGAGCGTGAAATGGCTCGAGCGCATCGAAGCCATCGACCGGCCGTTCGACGGCGTCCAGCAGGCGCATAGCTACCACTTCCGGACAGCGCCCGGCGAGCGCGGGGTGCCCTGCCGCTACATGCGCGTCAATTCGCTCCTGGTTCCGCCCGGCGTGCCGGACTTCTATACGCGTAGCCGCGTGGCGCGCGCGGGCCACATCGAGATCACCGGCCGGGCGTGGTCGGGCGAGGCGTCCATTGCGCGCGTGGAGTTCGGCGTCGACGGCGAGTGGCGCGACGCAACGCTGCAGCCAGCCGCGGGCGAGCACGCCTGGCGCAGCTGGCGCGCTGAATGGGATGCGAGCGCCGGCGAGCACGAGCTCGGCTGCCGCGCGACCGACGCCGAGGGCAACGTGCAGCCGCTCGAACCGCCCTGGGACCTCACGGGGTTCGGCAACAACGCGGTGCAGCGCGTCGCCGTGCGCGTAGTTTAGAATCGCCCCGCTTGAACGCTCCGCTCCCCGCCGCTGTGGATTGGCCACTCGCCGTGCACCAGGTGCTATCGCAGCACCGCATCGGCGTCGTCGGCTACGTGCCGGATGCCGGCCACAAGCGCCTGATCGAGCTTTGCCAGGCGGATGCGCGCATGCGCTGCGTCGTGCTGAGCACCGAGGAGGAGGGCGTCGGCCTCGCGGCCGGCGCCTGGCTGGGCGGCGAGCGCAGCGTGCTGCTGATGCAGTCGAGCGGCGTCGGCAACATCGTCAATGCGCTCGCCATGGTGCGCGAGTGCCGCTTTCCGCTCACGCTGATCGTTACGATGCGCGGCGAGAACGGCGAATTCAATCCCTGGCAGGTGCCGATGGGGCAGGCGACGGGCGAGGTGCTGCGTGCCATGGGAACCGTCGTGCACCAAGTGCACGCTGCTGCCGACGTGGCGGCTCAGGTGGAGGCATCGCTGCGTATCGCCCACGGCAGCTATTGCGCGGCAGCGGTGCTGATCGGGCAGCGCGTGATCGGCATCAAGAGCTTCCAGGAGCAGGCGAATCAATGAGCCTGCACCGGCGCGACGTGGTGAAGACGCTCCTTGCCGAGCGCGGCGAGCTGCTCGTCGTCGCGGGCCTGGGTTCGACCGCCTGGGACTGCACCGCGGCGGGCGATCACGACCTCACCTTCCCGCTATGGGGTGCGATGGGCTGTGCGGCGGTGATCGGCCTCGGGCTCGCGCTCGCGCAGCCCAAGCGCCGCGTGCTGGTGATCACGGGCGACGGCGAAATGCTGATGGGCCTGGGATCCCTCGCCACCATCGGCGTGCAGAAGCCGGCGAATCTTTCCGTCGTGGTCATCGACAACGAGCGTTACGGCGAGACGGGGATGCAGACGACGCACACGGCGAGCGGCGTGGATCTTGCCGGCATAGCGCGCGCCGCCGGCTTCGCCTCCGCTGTCCTCGTGCGCGACACGGCGGGCGTCGCGGCGCTGCGCAAGGTGGTGCACGCGGCTGCCGGCCCGAACTTCGCGCAGGTGAAGGTGGCGGCGGAGAAGATTCCGCTGGTGCTGCCGCCGCGCGAGGGCGTGCTGCTGAAGAACCGCTTCCGGGCCGCGCTGCTCGGCGCGGGTGCTGCGCTGGAATGAGGATCGCGGCCGCGCTGCTCGCCGGGCTCGTGCTGTTCGGCCCCGCGGCAGCGGTGGCACAGCAGGTTCTGAGCCCCTGGTACGGCGGGGTCACACCGGCGCTCAAGCTGAAGGATCTCGAGGGCCGGGAGCATGCGCTCGAGTCCTACCGCGGCAAGGTGGTGCTGGTGAATTTCTGGGCCACTTGGTGCGAACCCTGCAAGGACGAGATGCCCTCCATCGAACGGCTGCGCAAGTCTCTCGAGAGCCGGCCGTTTGCCGTGCTGGCGGTGAATCTTGCCGAGCCGGACGTGCGCGTGCAGGCCTTCCTGCGCCAGGTGCCGGTCGGCTTCCCGGTGCTGATGGACCGCGAGGCCGTCGCGGCGAAGGCGTGGAAGGCGCGCATGCTGCCGGCGACCTTCATCGTGGGCGCCGACGGGCGCGTGCGCTACAGCTACATCGGGGAGCTCGATTGGTCGCGCGAGCCTGTGCGCAGGCAAATCGCCGAATTGCTGCCGCGCTGAGCGCGCTGCTCGTCGTGGTTCCGGCGCTCGCGCAGGAAGGCGAGATCCGCGCGCCTTTCATCACTACGCCCCCCGAAGTCGTGACGCGCATGCTGCAACTGGCGGCGACCGGGCCGCAGGACTTCGTCATCGACCTCGGCTCGGGGGACGGCCGCATCGTGATCGCAGCGGCGCGCGAACATGGCGCCCGCGGCCTGGGCATCGAGCTCGAGCCGGAGCTCGTCGCCAAGGCGCGCGAGAGTGCTCGCGCTGCGGGCGTGGCGGACCGCGCGCGCTTCGAAGAGGGCGATGCCCTCAAGGTGGACCTGTCGCCGGCGAGCGTCGTCACCATCTACCTGCTGCCCTCGCTCCTCGATCGGCTGCAGCCGCGGCTGCTGGCGCAGCTGCGCCCCGGCTCTCGCGTGGTGACGCACGCGTTCTCCATGAAGGGCTGGTTGCCCGACCGGACGGAGCTGGTGCGGCTGTCCGCGCGGCACGAAGGGCAGGGCGACGAGAGCCGGATCTTTCTCTGGGTGGTGCCCGCGCAGGCGCGCGGCGTGTGGACCGCGCCCGGCGGCTGGCAACTGCGCATCCAGCAGAACTTTCAGCAGGTCGAGGTGGAGGCGTCGCTCGGCGGAAAGCCTCTGGCTGTCGATCGAGCCCGATTGACAGGAACGGCGCTCGTCTTCTCCGGTCCCGGTTTCGCCTTCCGCGGCCGCGTGGAAGGCAGCCGGCTCTCCGGCGACATCGAGCGCGGCGGCCGGCGCGAAGCGCTGGTCTTCGAAAAGAAATAGAAACAAGGGAACGCCGGCGTTCCCCCGTTACCTCTCCTCGCGCCGCGCGCCTGGCAAGGCGCGCTTCGGCCGGCTAGAGGACCTTGCCGGGATTCATCAGTCCCTGCGGGTCGAGGGAACGCTTGAGCGCGCGCATCAGCTCGAGCTCGAGCGGATCCTTGTGGCGGCGGATCTCCTCGCGCTTCAGCTGACCCAGGCCGTGCTCGGCCGAGATCGAGCCGCCGAGCGCGTCCACGACGCCGTAGACCAAGCTGTTCACCTCGGCCCGGCGCGCCAGAAGCGCCTCGCTACCCACGTTGTAATGGATGTTGCCGTCGCCGATGTGGCCGAAGGCATAGACAGGTTCGCCGGGAAACGCGGCTTGCAGGGCCGCATTGGCGCGCTCGATCAGCTCGGGCACCCTCGACACCGGCACCGAGATGTCGTGCTTGACGTTGGTGAACTGCGCTTCCGGGATGGTTTCGCGGATGCGCCACAGGGCTTGCGATTGGGAGGCGCTCGCTGCGAGCGCGGCATCCTCCAGCAGGCCGGACGCGTCGGCGAAAGCCTGCTCCACCCGCGCGGCGAGCGCCACGGGCTCGCCGGCATCGGCGAATTCCGCGAGCGCGTACCAGGGGTGCACCTGCGGCAGCGGATCGCGCAACGCCGGTGCGTGCCGCAGCACGGCGTCGAGGCAGCGGCGCGAAACCAGCTCGAAGGCGCTGATGCGCTCGCCAAGCCGCGCCCGCAGCTGCGCGAGCAGCTCGACCGCGCGCGCCGGACTGTGCAGCGCGATCCAGGCCGTCGCCTGCGCGGAGGGCTTGGGGTGGAGCTTGAGCACCGCCGCAGTGATTACGCCGAGCGTGCCTTCGGCGCCGAGGAACAGCTGCTTCAGGTCGTAGCCGGTGTTGTCCTTGCGCAGCGCGCGCAGCCCGTTCCAGACGCGGCCATCGGGCAGCACGACTTCGAGTCCGAGCACCTGCTCGCGCGCGTTGCCGTAGCGCAGCACATTGACGCCGCCGGCGTTGGTCGAGAGGTTGCCGCCGATCTGGCAACTGCCTTCAGCGGCGAGCGAAAGGGCGAACAGGCGCCCCGCCGCGTCGGCGGCCTGCTGGATCGCGGCGAGCACGCAGCCCGCTTCCACGGTCATGGCGTCGTTCAGCGTGTCGATGCCGCGGATGCGGTTGAGCCGCGAAAGCGACAGGACGACCTCGGGCCGCGTCCCGGTCGGCACCGAGCCGCCGCACAGGCCGGTGTTGCCGCCCTGCGGCACGATCGCAATGCGTTCGCGCGCGCACAGGGCAACCACGGCGGCGACTTCGTCGGTGCTTGCGGGCCGCAGCACGCACTCGGCCTCGCCGCGATACTGCCTGCGCCAATCCGTGGTGTAGGGCGCCAT
>Ga0326726_10001709_pt1 | contig 20429 bp, 19 predicted proteins | sample MHFenrmetagenome_2_FD_207603 | JGI IMG/M metagenome (GOLD analysis project Ga0326726, IMG submission 207603) | Lab enriched peat soil microbial communities from Michigan Hollow, Ithaca, NY, United States - MHF15MN | ecosystem: Environmental > Terrestrial > Soil > Wetlands > Peat | place: USA... | reverse complement strand
AGCTTAAAGAAGCTGTAGAAATCTCCGACCCCTCCAAAGATATTGACGATGGGGAACATCAGGAAGAACGGTTCATTTGGGTTAATGAAATACAGAGAACACCAGATGAGGGGTGAAAAATACAGAAACAATAATTTTTTATTATCTGCCACGTAGCTTTCATTGTCAACAAGAAATCCGATGGCAGACCATTTGGTCAACACGATTGCTTTGAACGGGATGTTATAGTAAATCATCGTGAGCAGATGGGTTAACTCATGTAGCACGATTGCTAGGATTAATCCAAAGATGAATTGCCAGAATGGGTCCATGATTACACCTCGTTTTTCAGTAACATTCAATATTATATTGTGTAATATATAGTATTTAAAATATGTTATACAACTCTTATCCATTTTCGGAACGATAAACCTTAAAAAAATTCGACTACCCTCTAAAAAATCTATTAGTAAAAAAAGAGAAATCCATGAACAATCCTTTTTTTAGGCTAGATAGTATTCGATGAGGAATCCTAAGATGACCAAAAATATTCCAAGGAGATAGATGAGGAGTGATTTTGTCGATGTCTGTTTCCAACTCGGTATACTGTAATGAAGAACATAGTTAGTACCAAAAAGGACGATTCCAAAAATGGAGGGAATTGGGATGTATTGAATAATCAGTTTTGATACTTCGTTGATGACCGGTGTCATAAGCCCAAGAATAACTGTCGCACCAAGAAAAATCAGGATCGCATCTTCCTTCTTTCGGTACTTCCCGTGAGCAATAAACCCTTGCGCATTAATCGTAAACAAGCAGCTAGAAATGAAGGCGATAAAGATGCCGGTGAGTATCAATGCACCTTCTTCGAAGAGCAAATCAGCCATCAAAATCGGTATCTACAACCTGTTTTTAAGGTTGATGAACGTCGACTGAAAAGAAATAATGAGAGCATCTAAATGTTTCTCTCCTCGAACTCATCAGCGATGGTTTCTTCGTCCTCACTGATCTCTTCTTCTTCGATTTCTTCATGTCTCGGTTGGATGAAATATTCGGTTCTGCAGTTGGGGCATTCTATCATGGACTCTGATGATTTTCGAATCCAGCGATGACCACAGAACGGGCAATTTTCTTTCTTCATGCCAACCCGGTGCGAAACGAATATTCTAACATGTGTTTAAAAATATATCTGAGGACAGAAGAGGTGGTATTTATTGATTTCGTGTGACAATGAAAAGCAACCCGCATACGAACCCCTCAGCATGTTTTGCTGTTTTTCCAGCGTTTTTAGGCTCCACGGATACCATGATGTTGAGAGGGCCAAACCCGAGACAAGGGATCCTCTCGTACACAACCGCCCCTGGTTCTACGGAGTCGATCGTGTCTATCAGCGAAGTGTTGACTGCTCCAAAAAACCCGCCTTTCACACTGATGTTACATTTAATGGCGGTCGTGGCCGTGTTCCCTACGTTTCGTAACCCGACAGTCACACCAAGCAACCCACTGGATATCTCTACCTTGGTCTTGACGGGATAGTTCACATAGCATGCAGAATATCCGACCTTACAGACACCATATTCGATCCGCATGTACCCATCTTCACCCCACCCAGGACCCCAAGAATTACGTAAAAACCACACGCCGTTTTCCCCTTGATTATCGTCCCATCCGACCAATGCGACTGCATGGTTGATTGGCGCATGAGGATCATTTTCATTAAAGACTCCGCCATCGTAGGCGCCGAACGCCTGGGTCACTGCACAGCCGACAGAGACAGGGCCATAAGTCATAATCGCTTGTTTAATGGAATCTGTCGGGGCGACACCCTGAGCGAATCCAATATAATGCCAGGAATCGATCAGATACGGTCGCTGATAGGGACCCTCGCAGGGAAGGTCAGATGCGCTGTACGGGAAGTCTTTTTCTAACACCGCACCCGTGCCATTACACAGGTCCATCTTCCATTGAAAGTAATCATGAGCCCACCATCCACCAGCACAGCTCCATCCGTTCCGGTTGCAGCTCACCAGCCATTGTTCTGAGAGATCAACTTCTTTATGGTCTCTTATGAGAATATTGCATTCGAGCGGTGCGATTGTCCCAAACGCCCAGCAACTCCCGCAACCCCCTTGGTTCTTTATTGGTGTGCAACCGCCAAGGTCACGCCAGTCAAAATGAGCTGGCAAGGTGGTCATAGGAACACAGGGGTCAAATGAGGCATCAGCCCACCAGTTTTCTGGTTCGACCAGACCACACAATTCTGAGAACGGACGATCCGTCGCTGGGTTTTTCCCAACCGTAAACGTCCATCCTTCTTGGGTTGCCTGCTGTTGCAACGCGGTTATATCCGCATCAGAAATCCATGGTGCACTGGACGGTGCTGGTACGGTAGCATCATCAGGCAGCGAACATCCACAATCACTATGCCCGAGAGGCATACCGATTAATAACAGACAAAAACCAAGTGCAATGAACGATTTCTTCATAGTATTATTCCCCTAAACTATCACGCTTTTTTAGTTCAATAGGAACTCTCCTTAATAAATCTATGGTTTTTCATATATACAAAAGATACACATTTTCTTCCTTAATAAAATCTGAGATCTCCATCAAAAGGAGTAATGATACCTTGAATGTTTTTATACTATTGAGTTGATTACGTCTCTGGAAGGGATACTCGAGGAGATGGGCATATGATGGAGGAGCAATTTCAACACCGTACAGGAAATCTTGAAACGACGACGGAACCAGTCAATGACACCCGGCAGTACATCAAAGAACTACAGATCCTTCATTGTATCGACGCGTTGATTCTCGCTGGACTTTTCGCAATCGTCATCCAAACCTTTTCATACCTCCTCTATGGAGCTATCCGAACTGATCTGGATGCAACGTTGTACATGTTCTGCCTGCTCGTCGGTCCCTCCGCGTTTTTTTTACTGTTGCTGCATCTGTACGAACTGTACGGGATCATGAAACGAGGGGAAAAATCGATCCCGCTCACCTTGGACCTCATGTATTTTCTGTATCTTGCCTTCGCGTTTGTTACGATGATTGGACTGAATTTTTACTATCAGCAGTACAACATTTCACAGAATATCTTGACACCCGGTTGAGGTGTCGCGGTTGGACTGCTTTGTGTCGAAGTTCTTTTCGTGTTGCTTTGCGCCAAGTACGTTGTGACCTTGTTCTTCACAAAAAAACTGCCTCATTTTTTTAACCGTCCGCAAAAAGTACACCGAGGACGGTCACTTCCACTTCAGCAGTACGTCATCAAACCAAAGCAGGTCTATTATTTCAGGAAAAAACCTGATGTTTCTTTGTGGAAAAACGAAGAAGTCTTCATCAGATACAAATAAACGGTCTACTATCAGAATGAGAAAAAGAACTAGCAACTCAGTCGTGGTTTTGTTTCAGGCGGGTTGCGGATTTCCTCTCATTTTTTTTTATAAATCGTTAATTAACTTTGCGATTTGTTTTCTTTTATCTTCTTCGTCAGGAAGCGTAATGGATGATTTCCATTTCTTCGATCCATCAGAAAGATAGAATCCGCGGGAAATCGCGACGAATTCCTTTGATAATGATTCACCGACCGCTTTTTTCCGTGCGACTTCGATGAAATTATTTTTTCCAAATTTTACTTCCTCTGCTTTCAGTGTCTCAAATTCAACCATTGTCTACCTCTTTGCCTGCAAGAAAAGAGTAGTTGAATTTAAACTTTTTCAATTAAACAAATCCTCGAAGAGAAATTCGAAAACGCTAAGAAAAAAACTCTAGTTCTCTCGGAGAAGAAGCCCTAGCCTAAGAAAGGAATTTAACACAATCCTTTCACAGGAATGCGTGGTGATGTGCTCCGGATTAATCTCGTCGGCTCCCCTATTATTTTCTCATTGATGATGGGTACTTTCTTTTTTTGATATGGTTTCTGTAAAACCCGTGTATAATCTTTCATGTGTTGTTCGTAGGCAAAGACTTTCGCGATGTCCTCAATTTCTTCCAGGCCATTCTCATCGGTTACAGCCCCAACAATTTTTATCTCCGCGGAATTCACCTCCTCAAAGCTAGATTTTTACTAGCATGTATCTATTTGTCAGTCCCTGGATATAAATGTTGTGAAAAAATCCTGCTCTAGATCCCACCAGGAGAACACCATGAAAATGCATTATGCAGGGAGAGGGATAAACACGAAGAAAAGAAGCAACCCTCGCAACGACTCCGTTGTTTTTCCTATCGTCACCGTAAGCTCGATGATGCCTACCCCAACCAACGGATTCACCCGTTGGATCATAAGGTCATCACCTGAGCGGAGATACAGGATCGACCCTTGAGACGCCCGTTGCGACGGAAGGATCACAAAACCACCGGTCAAATGAGACTCCCAATCGAGATATAAAACATCCTCAGCCCCCTTATTTCTGATAGAGACCGTGAGACCAACACCACCCGTGATCGTAATAGAAACATTGACCGGGTGACTTTCGTAGGGTGCCATCAATGGAAACCGATCCTGACTCATGTTCCCAGGAATCATATATGGTGTATCACCGATCCCGTCTCCATCACTATCAGAGCCCGTATAATCAGACCAATAGTTCCCAACCGATCCATCATCCCAGAGGTTCCCGGTCGAATCATACGCATTCTCTGGATTATCAATAAAGTTGTTACGAGAGATGATATTATTGACGCAATAACCACCCAGCGTCAGCCCATCAAGAAAATTTTCCCTTACGGTGTTTCCAACTATGATAGTATCCTGTACCTCATACAGGTTGATACCATACCCGCGATTGTTCACAATCACATTATTCATAATCACGTTATGAGAGGCGTACTCCACTCGAATCCCATGAAACTTATTGTTCTCAATCAAATTCCCAAAGATTGTGTTATATGATGCACCATCAAGAAAAACCCCGTTCATCCGAAGATTATTAATGATATTATTATCAGAAATATTATTCCCATCTGAGGTGACATAAAAACCACAGCAGTTCCAAAAATCACCCACATTACTAATCCGGAACCCGCTCACCGTCACCCCGTCAACAAAAATAGAAACGGCATAGTCTCCCCCCTCAATACCGGTGGTATTTCGATTCTCACCAAGGAGATGAATCGAGACGTTGATTTTGACGCTTTCATAGTACGGGGCTGAGTCATCATATACAAACACGGTGTCGCCATCCGACGCATTATCCACGGCGTCCTGGATCTTACTATAGTTCCCAGGACCTGATCCACCGACATAGAGTATCGATGAATGATGTAGAGCAACAGGATGCTCTATTGATTGTGCCAATGAAATGGAAAACGATCCTGCAACGAACAGAACAAGAACACACCACACTCCAATTGTTATCCTCAGGTTCATTTTAAAAGGTCCCCCTTACTGAAGAGAATATATGATACTATCATATATAAACATATTCTGCAGGATGAACACACCATGAAAAAGTTTTAAAGTCAATGACTCATAACAGAATTGGTAGGAAATGACTGCAGCAGAACCCTCCGGGAATGAAGAACAACAAAAACAACGCTTGCTCAAAGCAACAAGATTCTTTTTCTTATTTACCGTTCTATACACTCTTTGGATCGCTGTCGTTATCATGGGCGTTTATTTCCTTCATCTGGGAAACAAATGGGCGATCCTCAGCATGGAACAATGGATCCTGTCTGCTATCGCTCTCATCAGCGTCGCCATAGGCCTTGAGGTTATTCTTCTCATTCAATATACTCTTTTAAAGAAAAAACAACTCGAACAACTCGAACCAAAAAAACAAAAAGAATACATCCAAGGAAAACAAGTACACAACTATACCATCCCTTTTGATGCGAAAGGAGGTATTTTCAGTAAAACCTATATCCTCATCGATGAGAGCAGGGTGTTAAATCTCCGGTACCAGATGATTCCCTCAAATGACCTCTGGAGACAAGAACAATAGAGGACGATTATTTTTTCAACATCCCCATTTCCACGAGCTTCTCAGGCAGATAGGTATCGGTAACATAATCAAGCCCGTATTTCGCCAACGCCTGCTGCTCTGATTTCTTCCCAAGGCTGAGCTGCAATTTGATCTCATGTTTCCAGAACTGATCCTGGAACCGGGGGTCTTCCAGCTCACTTTTCAACGCAGCGATATCCTCGCTCGTCAACGTATCAGTTGGGAGCTTATAATTCTCAATATCTGAGGGAGTCACCCCAAGGTACTGTGCAGCTGGTGTCGCAAGATATTCAGAGATATGCGCTGTCTTAATCGCACCATACGCCACGCTACCGAAGATACGGAAGCTCCATGGGTCACAATCAGTGAACACCAGCACAGGAAGTTTCTTTTCCTCATTCAACCGTTTAATGAACCGTCGTGTCGATCGTGCAGGCTGCCCCTTGAGATGCACCAAGATAGCGCGGGAGTCCGTATCAAACCCGTTCTCCACGAGCCGGTCGAACATACCACCGGTCTCAATCGCGACAATAAAATCAGCATCCACCTCTTTAAATGAGAGTTTTTCCTTCTCCACATTGTACGGGATTCCATATCCCGCGTCACCGACATCATCTTGACAATGAATCTTCTTTTTTGTGTTATTGCGAGTCATCTCCTCAACAACCAGGTTCCCGATCACGCGGGCACCATCCTCCTCAGGTCGGAGTTTAAAATCTTCACGCATACACCCGGTGATCACCTCAAGATCCTCTGCTAGCAGGTCCGATTCATTCTGACTAGAAAATTTCGCGAGATTCCAGCCCTCCGAGATATAATAGGTTTCTCTCAAGGTGGACGACTTTTTCTCCTTGATCATGTCCTTGATGAAATCAACCAGGTACATCGTCCGCAATAGCATGTAAGCGCCATCAAGGGAGCTTGCAGTCCGCTCGGTCTTGTTCTTCCCATACTTCCAGACATTCAGATCATCATCAAACCTGATGTTCGCCTTTGTTCGTGTCGACAACTGCAACGCTGGGATCTCTGCTTTTTCAAGATCAGCATACACCTTTGCTGCAATCGAATCAATCTTTGTAATAACCCCTGAATAGTCACGTGTCATATTCTTATTCACCTTCCCATTTGTCAGCTCCGATCACATAGGTCGGGTTGATGTTCTGCACATACAGATCATTTTCATCAAAATCCCCTTTATTCAAACCAGCCAGCTCAAAGAACAAGTCAATCTTATCGGTCGGATCAATACTCTCCAAGCTCCATTTAATATAACTATCAGTGATTTTCGTCGGCTTTGGTTTTACCTCACCAACCACCGCGTTCTTCGGGAACAGAGCGTATAAATTGAATTTCTGTGGTTTGCCTTTATAGTTCACCACCATAATCGTGCTTTTCGCTATCCATCCACCAGATTCAGTCTGCCCCTTGGGATTTGTCACATCCAGTTTTGTCTGCACTGGTTTTCCACGGACCTTTTCGTACTCCACCAGATCTTCAATCCACACTACATCCATGATCCTCGTAATGACCTTCTCGAGGGACGGGACTGGTTTGTTGAGCATATGAGCCGATTTCTTCGCAATCTCGGGGAGTATCTTTGTGATAAGGTCGAATTTCTCCCGGGTTTTCACCCGGCGTATTTTTTTATTGATATGCATCTGGACTTTTCGTGCGACCTCACGGAACGCAAGTCTAATTTCATTTTCAATCTCCTCGATATCAGCAAGTGCTTCCTTAGATTCCGATGTGTAGGGTATCTGAGTAGACGCGATATGAGTAAGAAAGATTGCAGGACCAATAGGGATTCCTGTTCCTGAGGGTTGATCCAGGCCATAACGGCGCCAGTCAATCGATGCAATCGCGGTGGTAACCGCACAATCACCCTGCTGATATAGCAAGGGAATCCGGTTCGCGAACCGAAGAATCTTTACTGGTTTATCCTTCGGCAGATTTCCGCCATAGACAATCCCGACTTCCACCTGAAATGGGTTCCCTGAAAAAACCGCGGCAGGTCGTGAAGCTGTAAAAATAAACTCTGGTGATATCTCTTGGGTTTCACTCTTCAAGCTCCGACGGATAAGCATTTCACCAATCGGGGAAAGGCATTCTGTCGGCGGAGCCATTATTTTCACTCGTTTGAATGCTTGATGCAATAGGAGGAACTGTTCGCGAGACATATCAGCTGGATTAAGGTTTCGATCAAGTTTCGCCTCGTCACAGACTGCATCTGCTGTTCGATCACCCATACTGCTAAAATCGTTTTTTAGAAAAGACGCAAGTTTCCTTGCCTTCGTTTCCTTTGACATTTTAATTAAAGTCCCAAGTTCGACACCATGGGGATGAGGACGAATCTCTTCACTTTTCTTTGGTAATATATCTGCAGTCCGTTCAAAGATATGTTCCGTCCCGTCTGCCTCTTTAAAGACGATCCGTGCATGCGGGTTTACAATAGATGTGCTCTGGAGATAGTCATAGACGAACCGTTTCCCTCGTTTGTAATCTGCATTTAAACTAACCTCGATGCGTGTCCCTGACGGTTTGTCCCAATGTATGATTTCTTGATGCTGCACCTCACCGCGATTCTTATTTGTATCAATCGCGAGTTCAACGAGCACCGCAGGTTGATTTTCTTCAATCTTAGAGATAATCTTTGCATGTTTTCCCGTGGTTAACTGCCCATAGAGGACGACCGCTGAGATACCGATCCCCTGTTGTCCTCTACTCTGTCGAACCGCATGAAACCGGGAGCCATAGAGCAGTCGAGCGAAAATATGAGGAATCTGTTGCTTGATAATGCCTGGGCCATTATCTTCCACTATCACAATGCACTCTTCTTCGGTAGGGTTCTTCACTTCGACATAGATATCGGGAAGGATCCCTGATTCCTCGCAAGCATCAAGTGCGTTATCAACACCTTCTTTCACGCTCGTAATGAGGGCGCGTGTTGGATTCCCAAAACCAAGGATATGTTTATTCCGTTCGAAGAATTCCGCAACGGAGATTTCTTTTTGTTTCTTTGCTAATTCATAGGCGATTGCTTCTGGCAAAATATCCCTCCGATGGAAAGAGAAGTTGCATCCGGTATCGGTAATAGGTAAGGTTATTATAAAATTATTGCATGTGGATATAAAAGACCGTTTTTTGGTAAAAATCCAAAAGCAATATTTATAAGGAAAAATCTACTGTGCGTTCTGAACCTGCTCCCTATGAGGAAGCCTTTATGACAGACTACGATCAAAAAGCCCTTGAAGAGAAATGGCAGAAACGATGGCAAGAAATGAAGATTTATCATTTCGATTTCGCTAGTAAGAAAAAGCCTTATAGCATCGATGTTCCCCCGCGGTACGCCTCGGGTCCGCTTCATGCTGGTCATGCGGTGCATTACACCCATATTGATTTTGCTGCTCGCTATAAACGCATGCAAGGATACAACGTGTTCTTTCCCCTCTGTTTTGACGTGAATGGTATTCCGATTGAAGAGCGTGTCGAACGACAGCTCAACATCACCAGAAAAGACATTGATAGACATGAATTCACCAAGCTCTGCTCTGAGTTCGCGCAAAAGAACATCACGACCATGACACACCAGTTCATCAGACTAGGCGAAAGCATGGATCCGTCGATCTATTATCAGACCGACGCGGAGTATTACCGGAGGATCACTCAGATCTCGTTTATCGAACTGTTCCACAAAGGCCATATCTATAAAGGAGAGTTCCCCGTGAACTGGTGCCCTCGCTGTATGACCGCGATGGCAGACGCTGAGGTCGTCTACAGCGACCGGACTACGAAGCTGAACACTATTAAATTCTATTTCACAAAACCACAGGATGAACAGGTTCTCAAGTTCCATGGCATCGGCAAGGATGCACATGGGACGTACATCGAGATAGCAACCACAAGACCAGAAATGCTAGCGGCTTGTCAGATTGTCGCGGTGCATCCGACCGATGAACGAGCAGCATGGCTTGTCGATCAAACCGTGAAAGTCCCAACCGTAGATAAAGAGGTAAAAATCGTCGAAGACGACGCGGTCGACCCTGAGTTCGGTACTGGGCTTGTCATGATTTGCACGGTCGGCGACAAGGAAGACCTCAACTGGGTTTTCAAATACAAACTCCCACTGGAGATGAGCATTGACGAAGAAGGAAAAATGACGGCGATCACCGGGAAATACAAAGGAATGAAAATCGAGGATGCACGAAAAACAATCATCCAGGATATGGCACAGAACGGGTTACTTCTGAAACAAGAGCCACTCGCACAGAACGTAGGCGTCTGCTGGCGATGCAAAACACCAGTCGAGTTCATCAATGCGAAACAATGGTTTTTGAAAACCATCCCGTTCAAACAATTAGTTCTTGATACAAGCGACGCGATGCACTGGTACCCCCAGTTTATGAAAATACGACTTGAAGACTGGGTTCATTCCCTTGAATGGGACTGGGTAATCAGTAGGCAACGGTACTTCGCAACACCAATACCACTCTGGGAATGTGAATCCTGTGGTGAGGTCGTCCTGGCACGGCCTGAGGATTGCTATATTGACCCCACCATTGACAAACCACCAGTGTCAACATGTCCGAAATGTGGTGGCCATCTGAAAGGCTGCGAGGATGTCTTTGACACTTGGATGGATTCGTCTATTTCACCATTATATAACACGTTTTGGAACCGCGATGAGAAGAAATTCAAACACCTTTATCCCATGTCAGTCCGAGCACAGGCTCATGACATTATCCGCACCTGGGCGTTTTACACGATCCTCCGCTGTACATTACTAACTGATGAAAAACCATTTGAGGACATCATGATGGGGGGATTCATCCTCTCAGAAGACGGTACACCTATGCATGCGAGCCTTGGCAACGTCATCGACCCCCTGGAAGTCATCGATGAATACGGCACGGATGCATTCCGATGCTACGCAGCAAGCTGCGCCCTTGGGGAGGACAATCCATTCCGACGAAAAGACGTCGTCCGTGGAACCAAACTCCTCCGGAAGCTCTGGAACGTGCAGCAATTCATCGGCAACATCATCAAAGAAGGAAAACCGAAGAAACCAAAAAAACTCCAGGACATCGACCAGTGGATTCTTACCAAATACAGCAAACTCGTCAACACCTGCACCAAGCAAATGGATGTTTTTGATTACTCACCAGCCATGAAAGACATCGAATATTTCCTGTGGCATGAACTGGCGGATCATTACCTCGAGATGATCAAAGGATCGCTGTATAATAAGGAAAATGTGGAAAGCATTCAATACACATTATATACAGTTGGATTAGGAATAGTAAAGTTATTCGCCCCGTTTTTCCCACATATCACCGAAGAAATCTATTATGATTTTTACAAAAACTACGAAGGTGACGACAGCATTCATCTCTCAGCATGGCCCAAAGCAATTCTCATCGATGAAGAAAAAGAACAAGCCGGGGAGACCGTCAAGGAATACATCGCGAAGGTTCGAGCATGGAAGAGTGAACAAGGAATCGCGCTCAATGCACCAATCCCCGCTATCGCAACCTACGCCCCTCCAGAAAGCATCACCAGACTGAACGGCAATGGAACCATTATTTTTTCCACCTTGCGATATCCAACGACTCATGCATTCATCCCAGGAAAACCAGAGATCCAGGAGACTATCACCGCTGTGGAACCAGTGTTTTCCAAACTCGGTCCAACGTTCAAGAATGAAAGTTCAACTATTGTCCAATGGATAAAGACACATCAAGAGGAACTAATTGCGAAGATAGAGAACGGTACTGACATCCGTATCTCTGAGATCCCCGGGATAAAAACAAAAACAAAGGAAGCGTTACACAAATCCGGGTATCTCCAGTTGAAACGTGAGGTAGGCCTGAAAGGAAAAAAAGGAAGCACGATCGTGTCATTCGATGGGTTTTATGTTGAACTTGAGAGGAAGAAACCATGAGAGTAACAAGGAAAATTTTACGAGGCTGGATAATCAAAATCATTGCGATTCTGATAGTCCTGGGTATGATTTTCACAGGATTTGTTGTTATCTTTTGGAAATAATTGTTTTTCTCGATAGATTTTTAAACAACTGTTTTATTCAACCGGACAGTGATCAAGTATGAATGAAAAGATGAACGTATTAGCAAATCCAGCACCACTGGGTTTACTAGGCTTTGGAATGACAACTGTTCTTCTGAATATCCATAATACTGGAGCCTATGGCGTTAGTGCGATGATTCTAGGAATGGGTATCTTCTATGGTGGACTTGCACAGATTATCGCAGGGATTATGGAATTCAAGAAAGGCAACACTTTTGGGGCAACAGCCTTTTCTTCATATGGTTTGTTCTGGATTTCTTTGGTTGCATTATGGGTATTTCCCAGTCTGACGTTTATAAGTGCTGGTTCAAAAGCAGGGGCAACGGAAGCAGGGTTTATGGCGTGGTACTTCTTCATGTGGGGGTTGTTCACCTTCTGCATGTTCATCGGGACATTAAAAAAGAACACGGGTCTGCAGTTTATCTTTGGATCTTTATTTGTATTGTTTTTCTTGCTCGCTCTGCGAGACTGGGGATATATCAGTGGCGCATGGATTGGTTACGAGGGGATCATCTGTGGTCTGAGTGCTTTCTATGTCGCGATTGCAGAACTGCTCAATGAAACCTATGGAAAAACAATCCTTCCGTTAGGGAAACCAATAATAAAATAACCCTACAGTTTGAGAAGCTCATATGAGGAAGATCCTAAACCGATCTTCTCCCCATATTTTATTTGTTTCAATGGATCAACCTTATTGACCTTTAGAAACACGTTTTCTTTGACTTTATGGATAAGATCTAGCGATGCTTTATCGATAGCCACCGGGTCATCGCTTAGCAAATATCCGATGTCAGGGCAGATGATCGGTCCTGCGTTCGGGTCGCAATCACAGCCTTTCGCTATCCGTTTTAACTCGTTCAGATACAGCACGGTTTTTTCCTGGACGCAGGCTTTCGCTGAGCATGCGAGGAGAAACTGAAGGTCAGCGTCTTGGTATGTAAGCGCGTTTGAAGAACAGGAATCAACGCAGGCACCGCATCCAAAGCACTTCTGCTCGTTATAATCCCATATATCATCGTTCACTTTAATGGCATGAAACGGGCAGATTTCAGCGCATACTCCACAATAGGTGCATGCGTCCTTCTGATATACGGGGTAGCTGCTGTCATGAATTCTTATTTTTGTTTCTTTTGTGACCCCGCCCATTCCAAAGTTCTTGATCGCTCCACCCATCCCCGATTGGATATGTCCCTTGACGTGAGAAAGAGTAAAGATGTGTGTCGAATGTTTCAAATGATCAGCGACCTCGTAGGTTCTACCTTCGACCACTGTTGGAACACCGGAATCATCGATGAGTACGTCACATCCGACGTTTTTCCTAGTAAATCCATGAAGCTTTGCGAGATTCTGATACTCAATTTTAGTGTGTCGAGACCCATGGTACGCGACAGTTGTATCAAAAAGAAAGGGATCCGTATGAGCTTTTTTTAATTCCACAATCACATCTTTTACTAGGTCAGGTTTCACAAAATACGGGTTGTTCTTCTCACCCATGTGGAGTTTCACCGGTACTTTTTTCCCAGCGAAACTTTCAAGAGAAAAGAAGGTAAGTGCATCTGGGAGTTTCGTGATGTCTGTGAAGAAAATTACTTTGGTCATCCGATTTTTTTCTCCCATTTTTTAAGCTTTAGAACACTGCCAAGTGACCCGCCCTGTTTGATTTCTTCCCGGGTGCGATTCTCCTGTTCTTTGACATCGAGTGCGCGGTTGGCTATCTCTTGGGCGATTTCCTGCGGTACGACAACAACCCCCGAATCATCGCCGATGATCCAATCACCGGTCCGAACGATTTGGTTCCCGCAGGTGATTTCAGCACCGATCTCCCCGAGTCCTTTTGGTTCTCCGGCGTTCGGGACGATATATCGAGAGAAGACCGGGAATTTGATTTTCATCAGATCATCGTAATCTCGAACTGCTCCATCGATGACAACCCCGGCAAGACCCCGAAGCTTCGCTGTCCAGGTCGCAAGCTCTCCCCATACCGCGGTTCTGCCTTGGTTCACATCCACGACAAGGATGCTCCCTCTGTCTGCTTTATCGATTGCTTCAATGGGTTTTGCCCAATCGCCATCCATGGTGCGCACGGTGAAAGCACGCCCTGCTATATGGAATCCAGGGAGTACCGGTCGTATGCCTTGTAATGCTCCTTCTTTATGCATCGCATCAGAAATATTGGGAGTGGAGACACGGAGGAATGCCTCGCATAGCTCCGTGGAATCATATTTTTTAAACAAATCGGTTTTTATGGATTTCTTCTGAGTCATTGCTTTTTTTATCAAGCTTGCTGCCTCAATGACGTTCTTTGCTTTGGTAATCGCACCACCAACGATGATGATGCGTGCACCGCCACGGATCATATCAACGACTGTCTCACTGTTCAGTCCGCCTGCGACCGCGATCGGTAGATCGGTATGTTTTATGAGTGATGAGAGGACTTGTTGTGGTTTTTTCCCCTGCATCTGCTCGTCAATGCCGACATGGATGCAGAGATAATCAATCCCATTTTTTTCAAGGGTCCGTGCTCGTTTGACCACATCAGAGACACCAATGAGGTCGACCATGAGTTTGACACCGTATTTCCGTGCTGATTTCACTGCATCAAGAATGGTGCTATCATCTGAGGCCGCGAGCAGACAAATCACGTCAGCACCGGCTTTCGCCGCCATCTCGGTCTCCAGTGCGCCGGTGTCCATGGTTTTCATATCCGCCACTATTGTCTTGCCTGGAAATTGTTCTCGAAACTGGCGGACGATGTCCATCCCCTCGCTTTTTATCAACGGGGTTCCTGCCTCAAGCCAGTCTGCTCCACCCTTCACCGCGTCGTGGGCAATAGCGAGTGCTCTGTCAGCATTCAGAAGGTCTAATGCTACCTGTAATACGGGTTTCATCGAAAGGAGAATAGGGACGTCTTATTTAAAAAGTAATGTATCGGTATTCAGAGGAATGGTTCTCTTTTTTTGTTCCTTGTGTACGGAGGTATGTAGGTTCTTTGAGGGTGACAAGGAATCGTTTCCCTTATTGTTTGGTTTTTACCAAACATATTCTGACAGTATATAAAGAATGAAGGACATAATCGGAATTGAGGTCATAAATATGGATTCAGGAGTAAAACAATTCCTTGGATTGCTCATCGTCGTATCAACCGTTGTAGTTCTAGCAAAGATTTTCCTTCATTTCTAACCCTTTATTCTTTTAAAAAAATTATTTATACTTCATATCGATAATATATACGGGGATAAATTCTATGAAGAAAACTTCCTTCTTTCAGATCAGACAAGGAATTGTTGCTGGGTTCTGTTTGGCTCTCATTCTTTTCGCTTCTTTTTCCAGTGCGTTAACCACTCGATCATCCAGTAAGGTTTCATCGGAACCGTACCATTATCATACATATCAAGAACTCACTGATGAGCTGCATTCCTTACAAGAGAACTATTCGTCTCTAATGTCGCTGACCTCGATTGGGAAAACCTACGAGGGCAGGGATCTGTGGATGGTGAAGCTATCAGATAATGTGAACCAGACGGAGGACGAGCCTGGTGTCCTGTTTATGGCTGCGCATCATGGGAATGAATGGCCTGGTGTCGAGATCTGTCTGTTCTTCATCCGATACATGGTTGAGAACTATGAGAATAACAGTCTTCCCCAGGTTCGGGACGCCATGAACACCACACAAATCTATCTCATCCCGATGGTGAACCCTGACGGGGTCACGGTTGACACGCGGAAAAACTGTGCCCCTAACCACGGACCTTTCGGGCATAGTTCATCTGTCACATCCTACGGGGTGAATCTGAATAGGAACTACGATGATCCGTGGTTCCTTGCGTATATATTCCCTCTCCGATATTATCTGCCGTTTATCCTTCCAGATTCAAGCTTCAATTATCGGGGTCCGTACCCCTTCTCAGAAAATGAGACCAAGGCTGTGAAAAACTTTGCCGAGGCACATAATTTCTCCATTTCGATTTCGTATCATTCGTATGGTGAATTCATCATCTACCCTTGGATGCATACGACCAAACAGACACCGGATGAACCACTTTTCCGGTCGGTTGGCGAAAACATCTCCTTGATCAACAATTATTATTTGTCTGTAAAAAAAGATCGTCTCATCCCCTTGTATGGAGGCACCCTAGGCAGCTCTGAAAATTGGTTGTATCGCGAAAAAGGCACCATCGCTTACACGATTGAGGTGGGTGACGAACGACGACCAACGGATCCTCAGGTGGTCTATAATCTCTGCATGACACAAACCACAGTGCATCTGTATCTGTGTCAGCGTGCTCAGACCATAGAATCAGAAAAAGCAGCTCTTCATTAAGTATAATTTTTTTTGATTTTTTTTATTTCTTTATTTTCATAGAATTTTTTTGAATTTTTAAAAAACTATAAAAAAGTCAACAATATATCTCCTACTTGAGACGAGTTTTTAATGGCAATAGTGAGAGAATGGGGTCGTTAGTGAGGTGGTGAGGAGATGTGTTATTAAAAGACTATTGCCCCCATTCTCTAATAATATATATTAAATACACATGTATATAAATTTTATTATATATTTCTTGATAACCTTTTTGAAAACGATGTTCTCAAACAGGAGGAATGAATTATCCTTTCATCGACAATTTTTCCTCAGAAAGTATCAGAATTTTTTTGGAGTCCATAGCGGTTTGCCTAAAGGGAGAATCGTCTTCCCTGCCATCGTATTGAGGATGATTGCAGCTGCAGTATAAAACGACAGCACCGCGGTAAGGATCAGAAACACGCCAGCAGGTTGTGCAGACATCTCAACCAGATAATGAGGAATGAGCAGAGCAACCGCTAAATCCACTGCGATTAATATCGCAAAAAGCGCCTTATTGGTCATCAACGACGCAGCGGTCGCGATAAGACTGAAGAGAAGAATACCAATAAGACCGTACGCGTAATGAGCGAGGTTCCCGGCATTTAGAGCCGAGGAATTCGTAATCACTAAGGTGAGCGCAATCGAATACATCGTCATCGCATACACTGAGAAAACCGTGGCTCCGAAGATGTTATTCCGTTTGAACTCCATTCCTCCTGCGATCAACTGTGCGGTCGCACCAAAGAATAGAATCCAGGGGATCATCAGGGATTTTGAAGGCGCACTTGATACTAATCGAAGGTCGACGGACCCAAGTACTAACGCAGCAACCGCAAGGCCTATCAAACCAAGTGCGGCAGGATCAGCCACCGGTAAAGCCTTCACTGTTATTTCTGTGTTTAAAACACCTTTTTGTTCAATTCCATTGGTTTCTTTTTTTTGTGCCATACCTTACCGTTTCTCCCAATAATGTTTTTCGGTACTTGGCGGATGCTCATCTTTACCATATTTACCGCCCCAGACATTCAGACCATTTTTTTCATCTGCAGCAATCTTATCCTGCAGCATCTTCAGCATCTTCTTATCAGAAAAACCGAGTTGTTTCATCTTCTGCGGTGTCGGCACACCATTTGGTGTCCAGCCTCTGCGATAATAGACCGCATCAGAAAGTTTTTCATATTGGTTCCTGCGAAACTCGTATAAGATTCTCAGTTTATCTGGTACGATCATTTTTTCAACGTCCTTCTGAGGCAATCCTTGTTTTTCCACGAGTTGCTTATCGTACCGTTCCTTCCGTGACAGATATTCCATCTCAGTCACTGGGCCCATCGCCCGGAATGGGATCCAATCGTCTTTCCGCTGGCCTCGTCCCAACCACACATTCATCGCTCGCTGCCAGTTGTAGCACCGTTCACTTTGCAAAATAAGGTCTTCTTTGGTAACATTCCAACCGGTCATCGCGTTCTGATACTCCACGTAGTTCTGCACATGCTCTGGGACCTTTGAAGGCTCCAGGGTCTGGGCGTTGTTCGCTGGTTCGACATCATTCCAGGGGAGTTTACACAGTCCGTTGAGACCAAACCATGTCCGCCACATCGGGAAATAATGCAGCGCTTCTGCTTTCATCTGAAACGTGGGGATCGCGTTATTGACCATATCCATGAAAATCAGCCAGGCTTCGTCATGTTGTGGGCCTTTCAGAGTCAGTCCGTATCCACCTTGCATCGCCAAAGACTCCTTTGTGACGTATTCGGAGAACTCAAGGCCTTTGCTTTCCATGCCAGCGTCTTCGACAAGCTGTTTGTCACCCCAGCCATGCTGATTGATCCAGTCTTTGACCCGTCGAGCACCTCTGGCAGCAACCTTGATGAACTCCCCGTTGTCCCCCTTGGCTATTCGATGGAGCAGTTCTAAGGCTGCATCTGCGTTGCCGAAGCAGAGCTCCAGGCCGTCGCAGCGTTCCTTGTTCAAAATCCCATATTCGTACATCTCCATGTAGAAGGCTGTTGCTGTTCCTGCTGAGATGGTGTCAACCCCGTACGTGTCACAATAAAAGTTGAACTCTAAGATCCATAAGGGGTCCCAGATGCTCATGTTGGAACATGCCCCGATGGTTTCATACTCAGGGCCATCGACGGTGACTTTCTCACCTTTATATGGTCCGGTCATCACCGTGTATCCATCAACGGTTTTTGCACATGCCATGGTACAGCCATGCCAACAACCGTCTGGGATGATTTTTGTAAACAGATTATAGAACTTCGGTGAATAGATCTTCGATGCCTTCGGGAAACTCCCAAATCGATAATTCTCGGTTGGCAGCAGATCATAGGCATCCATGATTTCCACCAGATGCCCGGTTCCGACAGCACGCATATTGCACTGGTACCGGTCCAGATCGCGGATCTCTTTATGCAGCTTCGTCCCAACCTTTGCGAGAGCTACGGGATCAGCAGGATGATTGGAGATGCCATCGAACCGTTCTACTTTTACGACCACTGCTTTGATTTTCTTATCACGCAAGACTGTTCCTAGGCCACCACGACCCGCTTGTTTTATCCGTGGGACCTTCCGACGGATATCATAAAACGAGAAATTCAGACACCCCCAGTAACTATGTTCTGCAGCATGCCCAGATGATACGACTGAGACTTTCTGTCTGGATTTATCGGTGTCTTCCGATGCATATATCCTGGTAAGCTGCTCGGAAAGAAGATGGGTATCGGTTTCCTCTAATGGAGCAGTCTCAATTGAGACGGTTCCTTTTTCACCATCGATAACGACCACAACGTCTTGTTTTGCCTTTCCTTGGATCTCAAGGGCGTCAAACCCAGCGAATTTCATATAAGGGCCGAAGAAGCCACCAACGTTACAATCACAAAGAATATTGGTTGATGGAGAGACACTCAAACAGAGGGATTTTCCTGACCCCGCGTACTGGGTTGTACCACAGAGCGGACCGGTCGTAATGAGCAATTCATTCTCTGGGCTGTCCCACCGGGTCGTCGGTTTGATTGAATCCCACATGAGTTTTAAACCAAATCCCCGTCCGCCTGTGAATTTCTTTTTCATCTCCTCGGTGACTGGTTTTTCTGCGATCTGCCCGGTGCCGAGGTTCACGTAGAGCGTCCGATTCGCATATCCCTTGGTTACTTGACCTTTCTTGTATGAATATTTCGTGAGAATCTTATGAGCAGAATAAATCTTCTTGAGATCCCAGGTATGTTCGGTGTTCCCTGTTGTATATTCTTCGATTGCTATCTGACCTTCGACCATGTTATGCTCCTACTTTATAATGCACGACTTGTTTGATGCCAGCGATTGGCACTTCCACAAGCTCCAATGCTTTTTCGGGGCACGCGCGGACACAGGACCCACAGGAGATGCATTTGAACGGCTCGATCCGGGCGTCTGCTTTGCGCATCGCATCGATTGGGCAGAAACCAACGCAGGCTTGACATCCAATGCAGGTGTTCACATCTAACCAGACGACGCCGTTTTTCCTTCTCGTTAACGCTCCAACCGGGCACATATCAAGACATAGCCCGCGCTGGTCGCACACATGCATTGAGTATCCCTTCTGCGTTTTCAGAATACGAACCGCTGATTTCTCACCACCATCCTTGTTTTTGAAATGCACCTGTGAGCATGCTTTTTCACATTGGAGGCATCCTTTGCATTTCTCTGCATGAAACTTCAGGATTTTGACGATTGTCGGATGGTCCATACGCTCGTTCCCCTATACTCCCATGATGAGGATGGTGTTCAGAATAACAAAGGCCCAGCAGAATGCTGAGACGCCGATGGTGATGGGATAATAGAGACGGTCCTGTATCGTGATATGCGCTTTCTTCAGAGCAAATACCGCAGGGACGGTTGCGACTCCAAGCAGGGCTGCGAGCAGTCCACTGGCTAGGATTTGTGGGATGAAGACAATGAGATTTTCCAGATAGAATCCCGCAGAGGAAAACACTGGTGTTAGGATTTGGGTGACGATATACCCACCGACGTACACAAGGTATGCTGAGGTTATCCCGAGACTTGCTTGAATGGTAAGCGTGTGTGTTGTTTTCTCGTCA
>Ga0326726_10001708_pt1 | contig 20432 bp, 14 predicted proteins | sample MHFenrmetagenome_2_FD_207603 | JGI IMG/M metagenome (GOLD analysis project Ga0326726, IMG submission 207603) | Lab enriched peat soil microbial communities from Michigan Hollow, Ithaca, NY, United States - MHF15MN | ecosystem: Environmental > Terrestrial > Soil > Wetlands > Peat | place: USA... | reverse complement strand
CACGGGCAACTCGATCACGTGGACAAGCAACATCAGCGGCCTGATCGGCACAGGCACGACGTTCACGACCACGACGTTGCCGGTTGGCAATCACTTCGTGGTGGTGACGGCGACGGACTCGAAGGGAGCGACGGCGTCCTACGCGCGGACGATCCGGATCCATTAGCCGGGGAACCAGCCGCCGGCGGCCACGATCTCGTCGCCGGCCAACAACAGCAGCTTCGTCTAGGGCACGAGCATGTCGTTTGCGGGAAGCGGGGGCTGACGGGCACGAGGGTCATCACGATCACGCCGTAGACCGCTGCTCAACTTCCGCGAGGCGCCGATTCCAGCGTCTCGCCGCGCTCTTGCCAAAACTGGCAAGCCCTCGCGTACCACGACGGTCGCGCCACAGCCGTAGACTGCCAGCGGCGGCGTGGTTCTGCTCGGTTGGTCTTCGCCGCCTTCGGCTGTGAGTCAGCGCGACGCGCGCTGCGCGGCGACGTAGTCGCGGAGCACAGCGGCTTCCATTTCGAGCTGACTGAGACTGAGTTTCACCATGTCGCCGACGGACACCACGCCGAGGAGCTGCCCATTGTCCCGGACGACGAGGTGCCGAACTCGCTCGCTCGTTATTCGACGCATGACGGTTTCGACGGTATCATCGGGATCGCAAAAGGCAGCGGGTCGCATGACGTCTTGCACCAACATGTGGCGCACCGGACCGAGGCCATTCATCGTTTTTACGATGTCTCGTTCGCCAATGAACCCGACGACGGCGCCGTCAGCCCCCACCACGGGCATTCCGCCGATGTTGTGAACGAAGAGCAAACGAACCGCCTGCGCGACCTCCTCTCTTGGCCCGACCGTGACGACGCGCTGCCCACCGACCAAATCTCGAACGTGCACGTTGTACCTCCCGACACATCAACGGGATATTCGTAGTGTACTCACTCGCATTGCATCGTGTACTGAGCCCGTCCGTTTGATGGCCGACGCTCATGGAGGTGTCGTGCACTGGGTCACCAAGCGCGGGATCAAGATCAATCGTGCGGCGACGGCATGGCTCATCCGCCGCTTCATCGATCCAGACGCTGTCTTCGTGTTCGTTTCGGCTGGCGAGGTCGCACACGAAGCGCGTCGGCTTGGTGGCACCGGCTTTCACGCGCCCGGCACTGCGTACCCAGCGCGCGACGCGCGCGGCCGCACGCCGTTCGAAGCGCTGGTCGAGGACCGGTGTGCCGACGACGCTGCGCTCCGCGCGATGAGCGTGATCGTGCGCCACGCCGACGCGCCGCAGGAGATTGAAGTGCCCGAGGCGGCCGGGCTCCGCCTCATCAGCGGCGCCTTTCCCCTCATCGCCCGCGACGACGCGGAGACTGTCGAGCGCTCGGCATTTCTCTACGACGCGCTCTATGCTGCGCTCGCGCACAGAGAAGGGCGACTGTCCAGCCCGGCATCGAGCGACTGAGCATCCGCCGCTGCTCCTCGTCGATCTTGCGGACAGAATCGGCGCGGCATACACTCCGCACGCTTCTTCCGCTCGAAGCCGTGACCTCCAAGGCACCGACGCCGGCGTCGACTGCGTAGGGCCCGGACTCGCGCCGACCGGAGATTCGCCACATGGCACCGCAGCCGCTGCTGCCGGTCCCCGCACCGACGTTTACGTCGAAGTGCACGAGCTGCTGGGAAACGCTCTGCCGGATCTGTGCGATCCTCACCAACAAGCGAAAGACTGGTGATCGCTGCGTTTATTTTCCCGAGGCCGTGAGCAATCGTCCCGATCCCTGCATCTACGACCAGTTCATGTTGATGCAGCTCAAGCTCCCGGTCACGTGGGACAATCCGGACGTCGCGATCTTCAAGGGCGGCGTGGAGCAATACACGTACGACCTCACGGTCGACACCGAATACGACGTCGCGATCACGGTCCACAACAACTCGAAGGAGAAGGAAGCACGCAACACGCAGGTGGAAGTGCGATGGATCGAGTTCGGCGCAGGCGGGCCCGTGCGGCACTTCATCACCTCGCTCGTCGCCGATGTTCCCGTGTGGCCTGGCACGGCGGTCGTGCACACACCATGGCGCACGCCCGCCTCGCCCGGTCACTACTGCATCGAAGTCGAGCTCACTCATTCCAATGACGCGAACCCCGCGAACAACCGTGGCTGGAACAACACGCAGGTAAAGAAGGCCGCCTCGCAGGTGCGCTCGCCCATTCGCATCTTCAACCGCTGGGTCGCTGGCCCGCCCATCGACCAACGCGCCGCTGCTCGGCTCGACGCATTGACGTCTACTCAAGGGGTCGGTCGCGCGCCACCGTGGAACTACGTCGAAATCGAAGTCGACTCGTACGTCTTTGCCGATGCCTATGGCGACGACGCGCACCCCGACGTGATGTTCGCGCCGAGGGCGCCTGCATGGCCGGTGAGCGTGGAGCCTCGCCTGTTCGCTTTCGACCTGGGCGAGGCATACCGCGACGTCGACCTGATCGTCGACGCGCCTGACGGTCCTGGGCATCCCGAGCAATTCAACGTCACGGCATGGCAGGGTGGCGCGCCGCTCGGCGGCGTCACCGTCACTGTCCAGCGGGGAGGCTGACCATGGCTGGCTGCGATGCACATAATCTCGGCGGCGACAACGAAGCGGCCATCAAGAGAATCGAGCGCGCCGTTGCGATCGCTGCGGCCGTGGTCGGCGGATTGTTCCTGCTGTTCGCCGGGCTTGGATTGCTTGTCGCTATTGCCGCGGCGATCGCGGCGGCGGCACTCATGTTCTTCATCGCGCAAGCGTGGGACTGGTTCAGTCGTCTCAAGGAGCAGAGCCCAAAGACGATCACGCTCGCCGGTAATGTGAAATGTGCCGGCCGCAATCCATTCGGTTTGCAACCGTGGACCGATGGCGACTGGACGTGCAATCTCGCGCCGACCGCATTGCTCGCTCCCACGGATCTGCCGGTGACGCCGGGCTCCGGCGCTTCCGACCAGATCGGCGAGGTCAGGCTCCGCGCCGCTGCAGGCTCCGGACTCGCGCACGCATTTCCCAGCTTCAACGAGGACGCACACACGACGAACATCCTCCACTGTGAGATCAGCGCTCACCAGGGAGCGTACTCCGTCGTGGGCGGCGCGGTGGGCGCGGGTGCCGGTGCGGCGCTCGGCATCGGCGCCGGCCTTGCGGCCTGCGCCGCGCTCGGAATCTTCACGTTCGGACTCGGCGCCATCGCGTGCGCGCTCATCGTTGCGGCCGCGGCCGCAGGGGGCGCTGCCGCCGGTGGATTCGCCGGCGAGGCGATTGGCTCGACCATCGGTTGGGTGGTGGACGAGCTGGGTGACTTCGACAAGAACGGCAAGACGATCGAGTCCAATCAGAATTGTCTGCTCGCGCTCACCGGAACATGGGTGACCGACACGAGTCACCAGCACAACGAGATTCACGACATCGAGAGCGTGCAGATCATCGCCTGCCCCGGCATCCCTGCGCCGCCGGAGCATCCGCAGAATCGCGGCACGTTCGGCGCGGTGGCAATCGGACGTCGCCCAGCCGGAGATGCCGCACCGCCGCCGCTTCACTAGTCTCTCGCGCGACAACAGTCTATGGTCGCTACGCGCCACGGGAGCGACAAGCGGGCGGGACCGCCGAGGTCGGAAAAGAGAAATCGCGCAAGCCAATCGGCCCGCGCGACTTCGCTGATAGCAGGGGTGGGACTCGAACCCACGACCCCGGCATTATGAGTGCCGTGCTCTAACCACCTGAGCTACCCTGCCCTGCACCGCACGATGATTGTCGGACGCGGGGACCGACTGGGCCTTGAAACGAACAGGCCGGCCCGTTGGGCCGGCCCATCGATAGCGGGGGCGGGATTTGAACCCGCGACCTTCGGGTTATGAGCCCGACGAGCTACCAGGCTGCTCCACCCCGCGGCAGTCTTGTTAAGGTATCAGCTCAGAATGGAGTGTCAACCCGGGGGTTGCTGACCCCGCCGCGGATCGTCATCCCGACGACGCTTTTGCTCGGCACGCCTCATTCGACCCGGTTGTACTAGCTCGCCCGACTCGCACCGCGACCCGACCCTCCGGCCAATGTCCCAACCGCGGCACCTGTCCGCCCCCGCGTATCTGGTTGCGTTTGCGTTGATCACTTTGCCGCTCCTCGATGCGTTCCTGCAGGTGCTGCCGATTCGCCTTCACGATCCCCGCTGGCGCTTCGGGACGTTCGGCTTCATGAGCAACGCGCTGCTGATTCCGCTGCTGGGGCTGCTCGTGGCCCTCACCGCCGCCGCGTCGTTCGACCACCGCCGCTTCCAGCGAGTCATTGGCATCCTGTCGTTCCTGGCGGCACTCATCGTGCTCGGCCTCCTCGGCGTATTCGGCCTGGACTCGCTCCAGGTCCGGGGTCAGGTCAAAGCACCCGCTCAATTCGCGTTCAACGTCGCGAGCATCACCGCGACAGTGAAGTCGCTCATGTCGATCGTCGGACTGACCACGTTGGGGGTCGCCGGATTTCGAGGCCCGAAGTTCCAGCGCGAGCACAAGCCGCCGGGGGCCAGCGGATTGATCATGGGTGCCAAGGCCGGACCCGGCGGCTCGCCGACGGGCCACCGCAATACGCCGTCTTCCACTTCAACGAGCTGACGCTCCAACGATGGTGACCGCACAGCAACAGCGCCGCCTTGCCGCGCCATCCTACATCGCGGCGGTGAGCCTGATGGTGTTCCCGATCTTCGATCAGCTCATGCAGCTGGTGTCGACCGCCAAACTCCACGACGCGCGGTGGCGATTCGGCGCCGCGGGTCTGCTCAGCAATCTGCTCGTCCTCCCTGTCGTCGGCCTCACGCTGGTGTTCATCATCGCCACCGCGTTCGAACATCGCGTGTTTCAGCGCATTCTGTCGGTGCTTTGCGCGATCGCTGCATTCGGTCTCGTGGCGGCAACCGGCGTCTTCATGCTGGACGCGATTCAGGTGCGTTCGCTCATGCGTCCGGAAGCGATGAGCTCGTGGGCAGTGGCGACGGGAACCGCAGTCGCCAAGCTCGGCGTGGCGATCCTCGCCATCGCGCTATTCGCTGTCGCTGGATTCCGCAACAGCAAGGCGCCCAAGCAGGCCCAAAGGGGAAGTGGCGCCGATCTCCTGGTGGGGAGCGCCAAGCCCCGGCACGCGGGAGCGTCCGCCACACCGTGACCCTCCGCTTGCCGGCGCCTCCGCCGCGCCGGCGCCATGAGATCGTCGGCAAAAACAAACAGAGCCGCCAGCGAGACGCTGGCGGCTCTGTCGCATTCGATCGGCCGCTGTCAGCTCAGACGGCGACCGTGGACTCAGCGTCGCTCTTCGCGGAGCGCCGGCGCCTGACGAATCCTCCACCAAACAGACTCGCCATGCCGCTGCCGAAGAGCGCCAGCGTTCCTGGTTCCGGCGTGGAGATCGTCTGATTGATGATGAACTCCTGCGGGCTCGCCATCGAATCGGAGTTCGGATTGGACGTCGTCACGACCCAGTAGTTGTTGTAATCGAAGCCCGCCTTGTTCGAATACGCGTAGATGTCGGAGGCAAGCTGCGCGGCAGTCTTGGGTGCCGAGAACGAGTAGCCGTCGATGCGCGTCGTTCCGCTCCCGTCGGCGATGCCGGGGGTCGGATCCAGCGCCTTGTAGTACGACGACTCGCCCTGCGTCTGCGGGTAGAACAGCGATGTCATCTCCCAGATCTCGTCCTGAATCCCGATCGTCCCGGGCTTGTTGGTGGATGGCGCCGACGGATATGTGCTGGTCAGGTAGGCCGCCGCACGGTAGACGTCGAGTGCCGAGAACGTGATCGAGTTGACCGTGATGTTGCCGTAGAGTCGCGTCAGGCTGTTCGCGTTCGTCGTACCGATTCCGGCTCCCGTGCCCAGGTTGATCAGGTTCGAGACCCAGCTCTCTCCGTTGCTCACGTCGTGAAAGAAGTCCACGCAGTTGAACACCACCGGAATCGTCGTCGACCCCAGCTTGATCGTGCCGGTGTACGGCCCGACATAGTACGCCCCGCCCGTTGGGCCGCTGGCGATCACGCCCGGATCTGGCGCGACGTTTCCGGCCCCGAACTGGGACTGCACGTTGGTGATCTGCGCCTGGAGAGGCGCATGGGCCACCAAGGTCAGCCCCAGAAATACCGTCCCGATTCGCAGTCTCATGACCTAGCCGTTGGAGAGTCGAGAGTTTTTTCGAGATGTGTAGCACTTCCTGACGAAGCACGTTTCAGGCCGGCGGGCTCATGGGGAAGACTCCCGACCGGACATATCTCCAACGCGGAAGTCCCTGTGAATCAACACGATACGACCTGGAAAGAAACCTGACGGCAGCGCCGATCACGGACGCGTTGCGCGCGAGCAACACTCCTGTGGCGACTTTGGCAGGCGTCGCGCGCGGCACTCGCGAGAGCAAGTCCCCGCGGGCCCAGCAGCGGCTCAGACGACCGGAAGATCGATCTTGAAGGAGAATCGCGTTCCGGTGTCGGGAGCCGTTTGCACTTGGAGGGAGCTCCCCATCGCCTCGAGCAGATTCCGGCAGATCGCCAGGCCCAGACCGGCGCTCGAGAACCGAATCCCGACCGACCCGGGTCGGAAGCCGTCGAACAGCATCGCGAGCACATTGTCCGGAATGCCGTGGCCCGTGTCCTCGACCCAGAATTCGACAGCTTCATGACCGTGCTCGGTGCATCCGATCGAGACGGAGCCGGAATCGGTGTATCGGAGCGCGTTCGTGGTCAGGTTGAGGAGCACGCGATTGATGGCCGACGCATATCCGATCCGACCATCGACTGCCGGCAAGCTGACGTTGACCGGGAGGCTCTTCTCCTCACCGATCGGCTGCACGATGGCGCATACGCCGAGGATTACTTCGGTGATCGAGAACGGAACCGGCCGGCCGTCGACGAGACGATCGCCTCGCACCGCATCGATCAGGTCCGATGACAGCGTGCTCAATCCGAGCGCGGCGCCGTACACGAGACCGAGTTGGCGCTCCTGAATGGACGACACCTGACCGCTCTGTCCACGACGAATCGTGTCGACGAGGAAGAGGATGGAGGAGAGCGGCGAGCGAATGTCGTGCGCGATCTCGACGACGGCGTTCACCGATTCGACACCGGCGAGACGCGCGACGAATCGCCCCGTGCTCGTCGCCTCGCATTGACGCATCGCTTGCTCCAGCGCGGTCAGCGCCGATATGGTCTCTCGGCCGTCCGGTACCTGCTCGAGCGCGTCCAGCGTCGCCAAGAGCTCCACTCGGAGCACGTCGAGGAATCGGCGGGGGATGTTCCAGTTCGCGGCGTCCGCGGTGGAATCGCCTGCCTGCTGGGCGCCTAGACTCGGAAGAACGTCGACAACCGTTCGGAGCTGCGCCTGAATCTCGTCCGCGGTTTTCCCCGCGGATTCGGCGAGCACGACGGACGCGCGACGAGCGGCCTCGCCAAATGCGTGACGCATGAGTGGCGAGAAAGCGCCGCGTGGCGATTGGCGCGGGACGGACAGTCGATTAGGTGCACTGCGGGGTCGAGCCGGCGCGGTAGCCTCAGGTCGTTCGTTAGCGTGTGCTCGGTCGCCGGAATGGTAATCGGGCGTGGTCGACATCGACCGTCATGCGGGCGACGCGTCACCGGCGTCTCGCCGGAAGCCGTGCCGCTGTAGCAGGCGGTACAGGGTCGTCCGATCGACGCTAGCGAGGCGCGCGGCCCGCGACACGTTCCCCGACGCGCGAGCAACCAGCCGCGTGACGTACTCCTCTTCGAAATTCGCGAGGACGTGTTCTTTCGCAACATGGTACGCGTTGTCCAACACCGACGACGAGACCGACGTCGTCGAGTCGCCGCCCGCGCCGCTCCCGCGAGCCCACTCCTGATCCACGGGAAGATTGTTGATCCCGATCTCCGAGCCGGGCTCCGCGAGCACCACGAGGTGCTCGATCACGTTTTGCAGCTCGCGCACGTTGCCGCGCCACGGACGGGACATCAGGAAGTCGAGCGCCGACGTCGAAAAGCTGGGCAGCGCATCGCGCACCGCGTGGTGGCGGTTCCAGAACTGCACCAGGAAATGATTCGCGAGAATCGGAATGTCCTCGACGCGTTCGCGCAGCGGGGGAAGCGTGATCCGCACGACGTTGAGGCGATAGTACAGATCCTCGCGCAGCTGCTTGCCCTTGATCGCTTCGCGCGGGTCGCGGTTCGTCGCCGAGACGAATCGCACGTCGACGACGGCGTCGTGCTGCTCGCTGCCGACTCGGCGCACCACGCCATCCTGAATGACGCGAAGGAGCTTCGCCTGAAGCGGCAAAGGCATCTCCGTCAGCTCGTCGAGGAAGAACGTGCCGTTGTTCGCCACCTCGAGCAGGCCGACCTTGTCTCGGTCCGCACCCGTGAACGCGCCCTTCCGGTGACCGAACATTTCCGACTCGAGCAGCTGCTCGGGCATCGCCGCGCAGTTGATCGGCACGAGACTGCGGTTGGCGCGCCGGCTGTGCTGGTGAAGGAACTGAGCGATTAGCTCCTTGCCGGTGCCACTCTCTCCAACGAGCATCACGGACGCGTCGGTTGCCGCGACCTTTCGAGCGAGGTCGACGGCCCGGCGGAACGACGGAGACGCGCCAAGCAGCGTGATCTTGTCGCTGTTCCCGTTTCGCTCGAGCATGCTATCTCGCGCGGAGTACTCGTCCCGTCGAGCGAGCACGGCGTGCGCGGCACGGCCGAACAACACCTGCAGATGCGTCCCCGAGAACGGCTTCGGGATGTAGTCCCACGCCCCGAGCCGCAACGTCTCTACGCTCGACGCCACGCTGGGATTGCCCGTCATCATGACGACGATCGTGTCCGGGCGAATCTCGAGCGCCGCCTTGAGGATCTCGGTGCCGGATACTGGCGTCATGCAGAGATCGACGAGCACGATGTCGAAGGGAGCCCGGCGGATCATCTCGATTGCTTCGTCGCCGCGGCTCGAGGTCGTTACGGAATACCCCTCGACCTGAAGCAGGCTCGCGCAGCCCTCGCGCAGAGTGCGGTCGTCGTCGATGACGAGGATGCGAATGCTCGCGCGCATCTTGCCGGGAACGGTAACCGAGTCGGCAAACGCGTCCTCCCCGCCCATCGGGAGCACAGGAACTTCGGTATCGGATCGAGCCGCCGCGGGAGACACCGGCATATACGGCGAGAGCTCGGAGCGAGCTGTTTTCATTGTCGGGTTTCCAGCCCCATCATCGGGTGCTAGCCAAACCTGCGGTGTAGTAACGGACACACGTCGAACCGAGGCAACAACGGGTGCTGTGGGAGACGTCCAACATGCGTTGGCGTTAATGCAACACCGTTGCGACGAACATATTGGTTAGTAACGATCGAGGGCGCAAGAACCTGTAACGTTTGTTGGCAGTTGGACCTTCGGTCAACTGCAACCCTGTCGACGGGACCCGTCAGCTAGTGTAGCGGCTCGAACGGATCGCGCTGTCGCAGACGCGCTACAATCAGGCGACGATTGCTTGGACTGTTGCCGACACGCTCAGCTCGACGGCAAGACCTCGTCGAAATTCACCGCGGCGGAGTCGAATCCGCCGCGCGGCGCGTACGCCAGGGCCGTCTCGGCGCGCCGGACGATCTCGCCGGGCGTCACGTTCGCGGCCGCCAAATTCGATACCGCGCAGTATCCAGCGCGCAACGTCTGACCGCGTTGGCCAGGTCGAGCCTTGGAGCCGCCACGCTCGATGGCGTGCTGCAGGCGGTCGATCAGTCGCTGTACCCCGGCGACGTCGGTGTCCGGGGCGAGTATCGCGACGCGAGAATCCCCCAGGTATCCCAAAATGTCCGATCGTCTCGCCTGCGATCGACAAACATCTGTAATCTCGGCGAGCGCGTCACTCGACTGCTCCGCCGTCACCGAAGTCCCGTCCGTCGCGCCTACATCCGGCGCCACGACAATACAGGCAATCGGTTCGCGCTTGCGCAGCGCTCGAGCGCCCAGCTGTTCGACCCAATGCTGAAGGCCATACTCCGTGTACAGGCCCGTGAGGCGGTCGAACAATGCCTTGGAGCGAACGGTGTCGATTTCGTGTCGAGCCCGTACAAATGTCCCAATCTTGGCGAGAAGCGTCTCGACATCCACCGGCAGAGTACAGTAGTCCCACGCGCCGGCCGCGTATGCCGCGGCCCGAACCCGGCTCGCATGCTGTGCCGCGGCGGTGATGAAGATCGGGGTCGCGCGGTTGAAGAGCGGATCGTCGCGCAGGGCTCGACACACGTCTACGGCAGCGATGTCGGGAAGCGAGTCATCGAGCAGCAGCGCATCGGGATTAGTGCGCCGCGCCAGCTCCAGAGCGCGCCTCCCGGACTCCACTCGCACCACCGTGTACCCGTTCGACTCGAGAACATTCTCGAGCGACCGACCGACCCACTCGCCTCCGCTCGCGACCAACGCCAACGGGGCCTGACTCTGTGACTCAGTCATCTCGTTTGTTGCTGAAGGCGGCCGGAACGGAAGCACTCCCCTAGCGGTGAGCACGGCGTCGCGCTCGACTTGTGTTGAGGGGCCCTGCCCATTCAAACGCATTGCGATGCCCTGCACCGTGTAACGAGAACAACCTTCCCGGAACTGTCAGAACGGTCTCCCTCACGCGCACGGTTCATTCCTCGAGCTCGGCGTCGAGACTCCGAACGCGGTCACAACCGTAGATGCGCCGCTGGAACCCCTTATTCCCTGACGAAATTGTCTGTGCGCCAGCCCCGGTCGTCGTGGTGCGACGCACTCGACCTGTCGGCCGAGGCACGTTCCATTCCCAGTCAACGCAATGTTGTGTGACGACTAAACGTCAATTCATCAACATTTTAGCCACAGGAACATGCGAAGTTTTGCCGGTTATCCGATCCCGACTGTCGCGGCCTCGCTGCAACTCTGTCGCGGCAACACAACAAGTTGACCCAAGCGTCGAAGCGCCATCGCGGCTTTGACGCTCGTGGCAATCAACCACGGTCCTTTCGGCTGAATCGACCGATCAAAGCAGCGATTTGGTCGCCGAAATCAAGGCGTAACGCTGATTTGGATTCCCACCGTCTTCGCGTACGGCAGCTGACCCATTTCGAGGCCCGGCAGCTGGTAGGGACTGAACACAGCCTCCGGGTCGATGTTCGGCGCCTTCGCCCACAGGTACAAGTTGCGTCCAATGATCGACGCCGTGACGCCGGAAATCGGGAGGAGCGGGAGTGGCGGGAGCGCGAGGCTCAACTTCGCCTCGCGAAGCTTGTAGAAGCTCGCGCTATAGACCCACGGCTCCTGGATCGCGGCCAGCGCGTGATAGTAGTCCTGAGCCGACACGTGCCGCGCATTCGCTGATTTCGTCGCGTTGTCGATGCCGACGATCAGGAGGCCGGAGTCGGGGCGAAATGCCGTCGTCTGGAGCGTGCCCGCGTTACTCCCCGACTGATTCGTTGCGCTGAAGACGTCTCCGCCGATCTTGCCGTCGGCCTTGAGCGACAGCGTGAGCATCCGATATCGAAGCACGTTCTGGAGGCCGAACACCCAGTGCGGCTGCGCCGATCCGAGCACCTGCGCACCGGCCGCCGAGTCCGCGACCGGCAGCCCGTTTCGAAGCAGCAGAGCGTTCGTCTGGCGATCGCGCAGCGTTCGATATCCGACAAGCACGCCCAGCGGCTCGCCAGGACGCGCCTGAACCGCAAGCCCAAATTGCGGTGGACCGAGGTTGAGCGATGTCGCACCCGCGGACAGGCGGTCGACCTGGTTCGAGTTCCTCGCGAGGTTCAAACCTCCTGTCCACCCGAAGCCTCGTTCTCCATCGCCGAGCTGCAGTTGGAGCCGGCCCTCGACGCCACGGTTGGAGACCTCGCCGGCGTTGCTCGCCAGGAGCGTTCCGAGCGCCGCGTTCGAGACCGGGAGCACGACGCCACTCGTCTGGTCCTGGTAGTACGTCAGGCCGAGTCCAAGGTGCAGCCACCGAAACGACGCCAGTCCGCCGACCTGCCACCCCGTCATCACCTCGGGCGCCAGCGCCGGATCCGGCGCGAGTAAGCTGGTGCCGAGCGGAGCAACGCTCCCCGAGAGTGGGCGTCCGGCGTACATCGTTTCGATCGTATACGGATCGAGATTCGTCGCGTCCTTCCACCACGAGGCCTCGAGCGTCGCGCCCGTGACGGACCCGCTCTTCGACAGCCCGGACATGGCGCGACGCAGATCCAAGCTCGCTCGAACCGAAGGCAGGAGCGTCGTCGTCGTTTGCGCCCCAACGGGCGCCGTCCACGCATTGCGCAGCGTCGCGTCGACTGAGATTCCGTTCGGGAAGCTCACCCCCGTCTCGCCGAACACCGTATTTGAACCCGAGTGCGCCAGCCACGTCGCAAGGGCGGGAACGCGAGCCGTGTCTGGCGCCCCGGCCGCCGGGACATTCGCCGCCGAATCGACGCCGAGTGAGCGAATGCGATATCTCGAACGCTGAAAGTCGGCGCCGGCGCTGAACGTCCAGCGCGCGCCGCCCGGCACGACGTGAAACCCATCCAGCCGCGCAACCACGTCGTTGTTCTGGGACGCGAGCTCATCGCCCTCGGACCCGCCCTTCGAGAAGTCACCCGACCCGGCATAGAAGGGGAATCCACCCATCCAGCCCGACGTGATCGCGAACAGCCGGCCGTCCCGATAGTAGTCGACGCCGCCGCGAAGAGTCGCGCTGAGCCATGGAGCCATCGAGTAGGTCGCTCGACCGCTCGACATGACGTGGTAGCGATGCGAGTAATTGCTGTCCGCCAGCGAGAGGAGATATGGGTTGTTGTGCCCGGTGTAGCTCCAGCTCACCTGCTTTCCCGATGCGTCGCGGAGGTGAACGCGAAGCGAATCGGTATCCACCTGACGCCCCATCCGAGTGAACTGAAATACCGGGTTGCCCTCGCCGAACCCCGTTCCAGGAGCGTTCTGGTGCTTGGTCTGCGACCCCAGCGCGTCCACCGCGAGCTCGAAGTCCGATCCGGCATGCAACACGCCGTGGAGGGAGCCGTCGAGACGACTCAGTCGGTCGCGCGGCGTGATTCCCCGGCTGTCTTGCGTGCCAAGTGAGGCGCGGAACGAGCCGACCTCGTTGTGCCCCTGCACCGCCCCGGTCAACGTCGACGTTCGGCCGCTGCTGAAATAGTTCCGCACGTTGTCCGGTCGCGGATTCCACAGCCGTACATCGGGGCGGCCGGATTCGGTGTAGCTCGCCTGCGGCACGGCGCGTCCGTCGAGAGCGGGACCCCAGCTCTGGTCGACGGCGTCGTTGATCCCGCCGCCGCGGCCATTAAAGAACTCGAATTTTCCGTCGAGCCCCTGCCCATACTGATTCTGAAGGCTCGGCAGACGGACGAAATCCCCGCTCGATGATTGGAAGCGCGCCGAGACACCGAAATGCGGGCCGTCGGAGCCGTTCTTCGTCGAGATCACCACGACGCCGTTGGCGCCCCGGCTTCCGTACGCCACCGCAGCGTCCGCCGCCGAAAGCACGGTGATCGACGCGACTTCGGAGAGATCCAAGTCGCCGAGCGGGCTCCCGTAGTCGAACCCGCCCCGGCCGTTCCGCGCGGCCGATGAAGCGAACACGGTGTTGTCGACCGGCAGGCCGTCGATGACGAACAACGGCTGATTCGAACCGAGCACCGATCGAGGACCGCGATAGATGAGTGAAGGCGAGCCGCCCAACACGGATGCCGTCGAGACGGCGAGACCGACGAACCGCCCGGCGAGCGCGCTCGCAATGTCGACCGAGCCGACGGTCTCGCTCAGATCGAGCGTGTCGAGCCGCGTCGTCCAGCGAATTGACGCGGGACGCGCCGCCACCACCTCGGGCTGCGGAACCGAGTCACGCTCCGATGTGATGGCAAGGTCGAAGTCGTGAACGATGGGCTGTCCCGCCAGCACGATGTTGGCGACCGAGGACGCATACCGTACTCGGCGATCGCTCATCGAGGCCGCGAGCCGCACGGTCTGACCGCGAACGTCGGCGGACGGAACGACGAAGCTGTATCGGCCGGCGATGTCGGTGGAGCGCTCCAAGCCCAGCTCGGCTATCCGGACACGTGCGCCGGCGAGCGGCTTGCCGCCCGACGTGACGTGCCCGGAAAGCGTGACGGCGGACTGCGCGGCGAGCGACAGCGTACCCGCCGTCCAAAGCGCGAGAGTCACAACCAGATAGCGAAGGACGACTCGGATCATCGGGCTCGTCGTCAGGGTTTGATTTCGAGAATTACATATCGCGGCGTGGCTTGCACGAGCGGTGTGCTGGTGCCGAGCTCACCGACGACATTTCGTCCCCAGCATGCCACGAAACCGTCTGTGGTGACTCCGCACGTGTGCTGAAAGCCGGCGCTGATGGCCGCGAATCGCAACTCTGTTGCGACCGCGGTGGGGATGGTGCGGTTGGTGAACGTGCTGTCGCCCAGTTGCCCGGAGCTGTTGTCCCCCCAGCAATACGCGGTGCCGTCGGCCGTGAGCGCGCAGGCATGCGCCGAGCCGACGCTCAAGGAGGAGAACACCAGTGAGACCGCGTACGCGACGGGACTCGAACTGCCCGTATTTGCCCCCCAGCAGGATGCGGCGCCGAGATCGCTGAGGCCACAGGTCCACGCGGCACCTGCGCCGATCGACTTCCACTTCGTCGTACCAACGACCGCGGTTGGCGTCAGCCGATTGATTTGGGTTCCGTCCCCCAACTGCCCGCCGGCGTTTGCGCCCCAGCAGAATGCCGCCGCCGCGACCGTGATGCCGCAGCTGTGGGATCCGCCGGCTGCGATGGCCGTGAACTTGAAGCCACCCGCAACGGGCGCCGGGATCAGCCGCTTCGCCGTGGCGTTGTCGCCGAGCTGCCCCGAGGCATCAAAGCCCCAGCAGTATCCAGTCTGGTCGTTCGCCAACGCGCAGTTGTGCTGCCCCCCGGGACTCACTTGAACCCATGCGATGTTGCTCTGCAGCCGCGTCGGAGCGAACGCCGAGCTCACAACACCCGTCGTATCCACGAGAGAGTTGATGCCCCAGCAGTACAAGGCGAGGTCGGTTCCCGTCGCGCAGAAGTGGGCGCCGCCTCCGACGACCGACGTGAAACGAATAGAGCCCTTGGTGAGCGTTGGTGTCGATTTGCTTGCGGTGTCGCCCGTCCCGATCTGCGGTGCCTGTCCGAAACAACTCGCGAATTGATCCGCGGAGAGCGCGCACGTGGCGGTCTGAGAGGCGATGACGTTCGACGCGGCCAGTCGGACCGTTGTGCCCGTAGCCGTCGCGTGGAGTGCGACCTTTGCCGCCTCGACCGTTACCACGAGCTGCTCGTCGCCGCTTGCGTCCCCGAGCGTCCAAGTTCCGGGACTCGCGGTACCATCGGCGCCGGTGGACACGACGTTGGTTGTCACACGGCCGTTGCCCGTCGGCGCGAAGGTGATCGGAATTCCAGCGCGTGGTTTACCAGCGCTGTCGACCAGGCGGACCGATGGGACAATAGGCAAGGCGGAAAGAACGCTGCCACTCTGGTTGTCCCCCTGGAGCACCACGAGCGCCGCGTAGCTCTTGATGGAGAACGTCACGGGGTTGCCCTTGACGTTTGAATTCCGCTGCGTGGTGTCGGCGTCGAAGACGACCGTCGCGGTCACCGTGTTGATTCCGGCGGACGGCCCGAGCGTCCATTTCGCGGCGGCGACTCCCGATTGGTTGGCCTTGACCAGTACCGGCGTTGCGGGTGACACGGTGCCGCCTCCGGCGGTCACCAAGAACGCGACCTTGGCACCGGCGGACGGTGCCCCGAATCGATTCGTGACCTGAACGCGCAAAGAATCCTTGAGGTCCACCCCGGGCGACACCGCATTTGGCGTGGTGAACTGTACGGGGGAAACGTTCGCGGGGCCGAGCCACTGCACAACGATCTGAACGTTCGCTGACGACACGCCAAGCGCAGAGGCTGTCACGAACACACTTCCGGTGTCAACAGCGGTCAGCTTGCCGTCGCGCCCGAGGCTTGCGATGGAATCGTTGCTGCTTCGCCAAACAAATGGGACGGAGACGACCTTGCCGGCCGTGTCCCGGGCCGTCGCGGTGAGCGTGACAACGGTTCCTCGCTCTACCGCCCGCGGCCCTCCGTCGATCGTGATATTGGCGATTCTGATCGGCGGGTTCGCCGGCGGGGTGACACCCCCGGAGCAACCGGCGACCGCGCTCATGGTACCCACCACCGCGGTCACGGCGACGACTCGCGCCCCAAGGACCCGCCAAGTGGCTAGGCAGCAATGCCACCTCGACCGTATCACCTGACCCCGCAATCTGAAGAGAAGGAGCGTGTCGGCCCGCGCGAAGAGTATCGGCCGGCTCGCGTTACCCAGCCGAAGACGACTCGTGAGCGCGAACGTTTAATCGTAGTGGGCCGCATCGGAATTCTCCACGCCGAGAAGGCTGTGGGAACAGCGAGTCTCTCTTGCGGTATTCGGTAACGTAGATTGCAGTAACGCGTCATTCTGGCGGGGCTCGGGGGCGCGGCGCATTCGAGGATATCCCCGCCGAAGCGGAAGCCGCCGTCGGCTTCCCATTACTAATATCTCGCGTTTCTCCCAATGTTTCGCGTCCCGTTCCGGCGCGCTCCTCTCGTCTGGCTGTTGTTTGGTGCGCCCTTCGCGGTGCGCCCCGCCGGCGCGCAATCCGTATCTCAGGCGGGCGAGACCCGCGCCGAGTTGACGTCGCGGGCGCGCACCGCCGACTCACTCGGTCGCCACGAGGAAGCATTTCGCCTTCGGACGCGCCTCCGGGACGGTGACTTCGAAATCGGCGATCAGATCGTCGTGCTGTTCGATGGCGGTGCGCTCGTCCGTAACGACTCGCTCGTCGTACAGGAAGGCAAGATGATTCGCCTCGTCGAGCCGCTCGGCGACATGAGCCTGGCGGGCGTCCTGCGATCCGAGGTCGCTGACCTGATCAGGACCCGCGTCGACAGGTTGTACAAGAACGAGGTGGTGCACGTGACGCCTCTCTTGCGACTATCGGCGTCCGGTGCACTCAGGGGCTTCTATCACTTCAGGCCCGACATACCGCTCAGTGACGCGGTCATGAGGATGGGTGCGGGCAGTCAAGCGGCCGATATTAGTAAGATCGAGATCCGACGCGGTGACCGTACCATCTGGGCGAACAACGATGTGCAGGCCGCATTGGCCGACGGGCTCACGCTCGCCCAACTCGAGTTGGAGCCGGGCGATGAGATCAATTTCGGCGCCGCGAGCCAGAAATCATGGGCGGTGTATCTGACGTACGGAATTCCGGTCTTGAGCACGATTCTCCTTCAATATCTGATTCGGCGGCGATGAGCATTTCGAGAATCGCCCCTCGCAACGTCGCGACCTGCCAACGCCAACAGTGATCTGCAATGTCTAACGACCTCGTCCCCGCCGACGCCGGGCCGCTTGGCGAAACCGCGCTTCAGCCGTGGAACGAGTCCCGGGGAGTCGGTCCGTCGCTTGGAAAGTCGCCGATCGAGCGGCCGCTCGCCGCCATCCGGCGTTACAAATGGCTGATGCTCGCGGTGGTCGTACTCACTGCCGGCGCCGGCGTCGCGGCGACCAAGTTCGTGGCACCCCAGTACGAGGTGCGCGCGAGCATCATGCTCACGACGGATAGCCCCGCTGATCGGTCCGGGCCGATCCGCTCGCCTGGCCTCCTCCCCGCCGATGACTGGGGCCAGCTGCTCAAAAGCTTTACGATCTCCGACGCCGTCGTCCGCAAGCTAACCCTCTATCTGTACCCGGCTCGTCTCGAGGATAAGGACCTGTTCAAGGGATTCGCGCTGGGTGAGGGAGGACGGGCCGGAGAGTACGAGCTCGACATCCATGAGGCCCGCCACCGGTGGACCCTCATCGCGACAGTGACCGGAACTGTCGCGGATAGCGGTGCCGCGGCCGATTCCGTCGGGAGGCGAGCGGGGTTTCAGTGGATCGTGCCCGCTTGGGCGTTCAACGGGCTCGGCGAGCGAAAGGTGAAATTCACCGTCGCGACCCCACGCGAGACGGCGGTCGAGATGATCCGCCAACTCAGCATCGCGCGCGCGCGGGAGAGCAACTTCATTCAGCTCTCACTCCAGAACCCAGATGCGGCGCAGGCCGCGAATATCGTCAACACGTGGTTGCGCGAGTTCGTCTCGGTGGCCGCGACGCTGAAGCGCCGAAAGCTGACCACCTTCGTGCAAACGCTCGAAGGACAGCTTCAGACCGCGAAGGCCTCGTTGGATTCGGCGGAGACCAACCTCGGGAACTTCCGCGTGAAGACCATCACGCAGCCGAGCGAAGGCGTCGCGCTCGCGGCTGGTCTTCAAGAGACGCAGAACCCGGTGATGGCTGACTTCTTCCAGCGGAAGATTCAGTACGAGGACGTGAAGCACGACATCCGGCTGCTGCAGGACGTCCTGGCGATCGTTCAACACGACAGCATGCCCAACGAAGCGCTGTTGGACATCCGGAGCGTCGCTACCCAGTCGTCGAGCACGGGCCTCCGCACCGCCATCGCCGAGTATCGCGCCACCCAAGCCAATCTCGAAACGCAACGAGTACTGCTGCAGGACGAGCATCCGACGGTCAAGACCCTCATCGCGAAGCTCAACACGCTCAAGAAAGTGACGATTCCGCAATACGCTAACGATCTCCTCGCGACGTTGCGCGTGCGCCAGCAGGACGACAGCGTACGGCTCGTCGCTCAGGAGGGCAACCTTCAGAAGATTCCGGAGCGAACGATCGAGGAGCAACGGCTCCGCGGAATTCGAGACGCAGCCGCCGCGCTCCACACATCGCTCCAGAATCGCTACGCGGAAGCGCAGCTCGCGCAGGCGAGCGCCGCCCCCGACATCAGCGTACTGGACACGGCCATCGCGCCCCTTGCCCCCAACAAGAACACCGCGTCACGCCTCATTCTCATGGCGCTCGCAGGCGGCATTGGTTTGGCGCTGGCGTTGGCCATCGCCCTCGATCGACTCGACAGCCGCCTTCGCTATCCCGAGCAGGCCACGGACGAGCTCGGCCTGCCGATCGCCGGTGCGATCCCCCGATTCCCAAAGGGGGGCCTGGACGCCAACTCACCGGAGCAGACCTTTCAGCTCGTCGAATCCTTCCGCTCGCTGCGCTTGAACGTGGCTCAGGCAGGCTCGAATGGCCACGTTTCACTCTCGGTCTCGAGCCCATCGCCCGCCGAAGGCAAGTCGCTGATCGCGGCCAATCTGGCAATGTCGTTTGCCGACTCCGGGCTGCGCACCGTGCTCATCGACGGCGACACGCGCCGTGGCGCGCTGCACGACATGTTCGGTCTCGACGCCTCGCCGGGGCTGACCGAATACCTCGCCGGAACCGCCGAGCTGGCGGACGTCAGCCGGGCGACGTCGCAGTCGTCGCTGACCCTCATTCCATGCGGCGTGCGGCGGCGGCGAAGCCCGGAGCTGTTGACGTCTCCTCGATTGGGGCAGTTGATCGAAGAGCTCAAAGCGGCGTACGAGGTTGTGATTTTCGATACGCCGCCACTCGCTGCCGGAATCGACGGGTACGCCATCGCATCGGCGACCGGCAACTTGCTCGTTGTTCTGCGGGTGGGTTCCACGGCTCGCCGAATGGCCGCAGAAAAACTGCGGATGTTCGAGCGCCTGCCGGTGAACATGCTCGGCGCGGTGCTCAACGGCATTCAGCTGTCCGAAGGGTACGGCTACTACGGGTACGTCGCGGGGTACGAGACCTCCGAGGACGATGAGTCGGAGTCGACCGAAGTGGTCCAATCGACCTGACCCGATCGCACCAAATACGGTTGAGCAAGGTTGGAAAGTGGCGCCTGTGACGGCTTCTTCGGGAGCCAGATCGAAGGCGCCACCTGCTATTGCGTTCCGCGGAGGGCCATCGGGCTGTTGCGAGAATGCCGAAATGCTGTGGATCTGGCACAACACCTGGCCCCTAGTGTAAAAAAACGGTCACCTGTGATTTTATCGTAACTATATGTGATATATAAGTTTACCTCGAATCATCCGGCGCAGATGCGGTAGCACGGGCGCTGCATAAGCCCGCTGGATCGCGGAGTGAGCACGCGCCGCGGAACAGCACCGCCAGGCTGACCGGAGGAATTCGAGGCATGGGAACAGCTGTATCACATTTCGGCGCGGCGACGCGGCCGCGAGGAAGTGCGATCGAGTTCGGCAACGGTCCTGCAATCGCGGATGTCGCGTTGGAAGTCGTTCCGACGCGCTTCGCCGATGCCGGCACTGTCGACGCGACTCGGGATGAGGTTTTCCCGCGAGAGCGCTCAGAGACCGTCAACCGCGCGCTGAACGTGGTAGTGGCTGCCGTCGCGCTACTGCTGTTGTCGCCGATCATCCCCCTGATCGCGATCGCGATCCGACTCACGTCGAAGGGCCCGATCCTGTACTCGCAGGTGCGCGTCGGCGTCGACCGTCGATTTCGGTCGAAGACGACCTACGATC
>Ga0326726_10001707_pt1 | contig 20434 bp, 18 predicted proteins | sample MHFenrmetagenome_2_FD_207603 | JGI IMG/M metagenome (GOLD analysis project Ga0326726, IMG submission 207603) | Lab enriched peat soil microbial communities from Michigan Hollow, Ithaca, NY, United States - MHF15MN | ecosystem: Environmental > Terrestrial > Soil > Wetlands > Peat | place: USA... | reverse complement strand
CGGTTTACGAATTTCGGATAGCCCAATCTCAGACAACCTAAGCCCACAAGAAACCATAAGACAGGATGCACACGACATGGGGCCTGATGGGGATGGTTTGTCCTGTCCTGGTAGCAGTGAGGTAGCGCCGAAAGATGAGGAATCTTAAGGCCGGAACCGGAACGCGCCAGGCAGAAGACGGCGCCTGCCTGGCAAAATCGACCTAAATTTATTCTCTTTCTGCTGCGATCCAGTGTATTCGAATTGGTTGGCTATTATCCTTATGGCCACCGTCGAGCCGGATGCGAACCCATTGCTGGGTGACCTGTTTTATAGTGGCGTTATACCTATTGATTATTGAATCAATATTTCCATTTGCATTGGCGGTGGTTTCTACTGTTACCACCACAGAGGGAACTTTTGAAAAGGGCGATGCACCACAGTTGGGTTCCTTCAATTCTACACCAACCTCTTCGTTGCCCTCTGTCATCCATATGCCTCGGTTATCCATTTTTTGATGAATCTTTCCATCAAAACAAATGTAGGCACTTGGATAGTGCAAACGATGTTCTTGCGGAGGTCTTAGAAAGGGATACATTCCTGCAATGATTTCCCTGGCTTTTCCTGCGACAGTCTCCGAGGCATCGCCAGAATCTGCTGCCCAGGTCTTTGCGGCTGTATATGAAAGCAATATAGCCGCTGCTATCGCCAATACGATAATCGTCTTCCGCTGTTTCATAATTCGCCTCTCATACCATTAGGTAACTGCTGGTTACCTTATGACCTGGCGCACTTATAAAGAGTTTGGACCGATTGATCAACACGTAGTTTCGAACCGCATGACGTCCAGGCAAGATTATGACTTTTGACCTGCGGTTTGTTAGCTTGCTGCCCCTCCCAATTCCGTAAGGAGCCCTGCAGTTAAGAGGTTCTGCTGCCACATGGCTACCGACATGACCGACGCAGACCCCCCCCTTAACAGTCTTTAACGGCAACGTGACACACGGAGATACATCGTTGAAACCTGTGAGCAGATTATGAGCCATGGGGTTTGCAATCTTACATTTCGTATCGCGGCTCGCGCAGTGCCATCCCGCATTATTCATGCATGCTTCTGTTGTAATCGCCAATGTTCAGGCAAGAGGAGCAGGGCCTGAGGCTAGGGGTGACCGGAAGGAATGTCCTTCCTCTCGCCTCGTCCACATGCCCCTTGCCTGACTTCTAAGCGGTTTTGCGACGAACCTTCGTGAGTATTGCGGGCTAGCGTGTGGAGATGACGAGGCTGTTGTTTTCGACCCGGACTGATTCAATCTGAGGGGGCAGTTGGAATTTATCTCGGTTGGTCGGCGAGTCGAACAATTGATGGACGACGCGGTCGAGCGTCAAGGATGGGATGGGTAATGAGCCAAGCTTGCCGGCAGTGGGTTGTAGCCGAATGTAGCCTCCTTCGGTTGTGATCGTGCCGTCGAGTTGCAGTGAGACTTCCTTTCCATAGAGGACAAAGACGGCATAGGCCCGAAGTTGGTTGCCCATGAGGTTTATGCGGACATCTTTCAAGGCCGATTGAACTTCTTGTACGGTCGGCTCGTTTCCTGTGGGTGTCGGGATACCAGCCTGTTGTGCTTGATGGGTGGAGGCGATTGCGAGATTGTCGCGCATCCACTGATTCAGTTCTGCTTCGTTGAGCGTGAGTGCGTGAGGTTGGCTCGTCTGCACAGCCATGTGCAGCTGGGCCATCTTCTCTGCGACGCGATCGGCTGCCTGCGGATCGGTTTGGATCGGCAGTGGTGGCGCCTGGCGAAGAATCAGCAGCAGGATGCCGACGGTGAGTGTCAGTGAGACCCAGGGGAGAACGCGGAAGATACGAGATAAGAATACCGTCGTCGCTGGTTGCGTCGTGGTCTCAGTGCCGATGATTGGTGGTTCTTCGACAGCCGGAACCGGTGGTTTGAACTTGGAGAAGACGATTCTGCAGCGCAGACACTCTGGTCCCTTCTCCTGTTCGAATCCGCACTTTGGGCAGGGTATGGCTATCCTGCTTGGCGATGAAGAGGATTGCAGTCGCATGAGGCGACTGTAATTCAGAGAGGCGCGGAGGGCAAAGAATAGTTCGAAATGTTCATGTAGGGGTTGTCATAGTCGGTCCTTCATGAGCGAGGCGGCGATGGGCCCCGTTGACTCTCTTTCCGCCGCTTTGTTAGACTCGCCAATCCAATTCTAAGTCATTGAAAGGCCCCTTGTTTCTTCTGACTGGGCGGCTTTAGCAACAGGATGCACCACCACATGATCAAAGCCTGGCTACTCGACGAGATGTTTCAGTGTGACCGATCGTATTTGACCATCGAAGGGATCGAGGGAGAATGGGGCGCCGGCGATTCGATTGCCGCGGAAGAAGAACTTCCACCGCCTCCGGCAAACGTGGCCGCGAAATCGGGGAATGGCCGGATCACCATTACCTGGGATCCCGTTCCCGATGCCATGTACTACAATCTGTATTTCCAAACCACCAAGGGCGTGATGATCAAGTTCTCCGAGCTTACACGTCCGATCGCCGGTGACGACGATTTTAAAGCCGTCATTGGGGTGAAAAAAGACAAAGGCACCTGTTTGGAGGGCACCCAGAGTCCGTTTGTCCATGACGATCTGGCGAACGGGACCTGCTATCACTACGTCGTGACCGTGGTCACGCAGAAGGGGGAAAGTCTCGAGTCTCAAGAGGTCATGGCGATTCCCTCGCCCTATCTGCTGGCCATGAGCATCGGCAGGGAAGGTGTGGATGACGGCGAGTTCAGCTCGCCCACGGGGATCGCCATCGATAAGGACGGCAATATCTACGTCGCCGACACCGATAACCATTCGATTCAGAAGTTCGACAAGTCCGGGAAATTTCTCGCGCGATGGGGTGGCGATCCTTCTTCGCAGGAAGGGAGTTTCTACTATCCGCGTGGATTGGCGGTTGGGCCGAATGACGTGCTGTATATCGCAGATAGCGGCAATAATCGCATGCAGAAATTCGATCTCGACGGCAATGTGATGCAGGCTTGGGGCAAGTTCGGGTTCGCATGGCGCGGGGCCGATCTGGGCCGGTTCGATGTGCCCTGGGGTCTCGCGACGGATACAGAAGGGAACCTGTACGTGTCCGATACGAGCAACGCACGCATACAGAAGTTCACCTCGGACGGAACGGCGTTACTCAAGTGGGGGCGTGACGGGAGCTTTGACGGCGCCTTCTTCTTCCCTCGCGGCGTGGCCGTCGATTTTGTCGGCAATATCTTTGTGGCCGATGAAAGTAATAATCGCATTCAGAAGTTCGATGCGCGTGGGAGCTTCCTTGCCAAATGGGGGCGAGAGGGAGCAGGTCCCGGCCAATTCAAGTCTCCCTGGGGAATTGCCTGCGATGCGCTCGGCAATGTGTACGTTGTCGATACCGGCAACCACCGCATCCAAAAGTTCGACGGGAACGGGACGTTCCTCTGTGCCTGGGGAAATCGCGGAAAGACAGAAGCACAACTGAATTTTCCCTACGGGATCGCGGTCGACAAAGAAGGCGCGGTGTATGTGGTCGACAGCGGCAATGGCCGTATCCTTAAGTATGTGCCGACTGAGGAAGAGCTCAATCGCGGGAAGGATGAGACGTCAGCCAGTCAGGCGCCGAGCGAGACTCCAGCGCCTCGCAGCGTGGCGGTGAAGGCCGGGGATACAGAAGCCTTCTTGAGTTGGATGACGGTTCCCGGCGCGCAGTCCTACAACCTGTATTTCAATACCGTCTCGAAACTCACAACCCAGACGGCGACGAAAATTGAAGGTGTCACAAATCCCTATACCCACACCGGTCTCTCGAACGATACTCCCTACCATTATGCCCTGACCGCGGTATTCGAAACCGGCGCCGAAAGCGAGTTGTCGAATGAAGTGACCGTTACGCCGGTGCTCATCGATATCACGGCGCCGCAAAATCCGTACGCCGTGATCAATCATGGCGCGTTCATGACGAACACGCCGGAAGTTGTCGTCACGGTTTCAGCGAACGATGTCGATACCGGAGTCGCAGCCTACTTTGTCTCCGAGGCGCCGATGACTCCTATGGCTGGGACGCCGGGATGGGTGGATGTGACGCCGGCCACCAAGTTCGGTGCGACGATCCAGTTTATTTTGTCGCCGGGGGACGGACAGAAATCGATCTACGTCTGGTTTAAGGATGTGGGAGGGAACGTCTCCACTCCTGCGAGCGCGACGATTCTGGTCAACACGTCGGGATATCTCTGCGTGTCCGAATGGGGCCGTACGGGGCGTGGCGCATCGTTGCTGCATGGCGGCGAGTTCATGGCCCCGATCTACGGTCTCTGCGTGGATCAGCAAGGATCGCTATTCGTGGTCGACAACGGAAACAACCGGGTTCAAAAATTCGACAATGCCGGAAACTTTATCATTCTCTGGGGAAACTTCGGTTCAGCCAATGCCAACTTTCATAATCCCACCGGAATTGCGTGCGACGGCAAGGGCGACGTTTGGGTGGTCGATACGAACAATCACCGTGTCCAGAAATTCGACGGAAAGCTCGGCGGCTATCTCATGAAGTTCGGGTCGCGTGGAAATGGCGAAGGGCAGTTCAACTCACCCTGGGGCATCGCAGTCGATCGGGTGCGTGGGTATGTGTATGTGGTCGACAGCGCCAATTTCCGTGTCCAAAAGTTCGATATGAATGGGGAATTCATCATGTCCTGGGGCAGCTTCGGAAGCGGAGACGGCCAATTCTATTTCCCGCGTGGCGTGGCCGTGGACCAGACAGATGGGTTTGTATACGTCGTCGACATGGGCAATCACCGAATTCAGAAATTCGATACCAGCACGAACGTGCTCCCGCAGTTGCTGGCCAAGTGGGGCGGCAGTGCCGAACCGGGGCATGCCAGCAGCCAGCTTGCGCAGGAGGCGGGTCAGTTGCGGTCTCCCTGGGGCATCACGGTCGACGGGGCCGGCGATGTGTATGTCACGGATACCGGCAATCATCGTGTCGAGAAGTTCGATAAAGAAGGCAACTTCATCACACAGTGGGGCGGGTTCGGGAACGGCAAAGGGCAATTCAACTTTCCCTACGGCATCGCAGTCGATGTCAGGGGAAGTGTGTTCGTCGTCGATAGCGGAAACACCAGAGTCGAACAGTTCATGCCGGCGGACGAGGGGAGCGAACGGCTCCAGGAAGTTGCCGAGACAACAGCAGAGCTGGGGCCGGAGTCTGAAAGTCTCAAGTCATAAAGTCGTCAAGTCCTTACAGCATGAAAGCTTTCAGATTGTATTAACCTAGACTTTATGGCGTTCAGACATTTGGACGTAATGACGGAGCGATCATGTTGGATAAAGAACCGCGCCTAGGCCTGACATATGACGACGTTGTGTTGGTTCCGGCCAAGTCTCAGATCTTGCCGAGTGAAGTCGACATGCGCACGAGGCTGACTCGCCACATTAATATCAATATTCCCATCATCAGCTCGGCCATGGATACCGTCACCGAGTCCCGTCTGGCCATCGCCATCGCCCGTGAGGGCGGTATTGGGATTATTCACCGCGTGTTGTCGCCGGTGGATCAAGCGACAGAAGTGGACCGGGTGAAGAAATCCGAGAGCGGGATGATTCTCGACCCGATTACAATCTCGCCCGATCAAACGATTCGCGATGCCCACGCGTTGATGGCGAAGTACCGGATCTCCGGCATTCCCGTCACCAAAGACAAGAAATTGGTCGGTATTCTCACGAATCGCGATCTCCGGTTCGAAACCCGGATGGATTTGAAGGTCTCGCAAATCATGAAGCGGGACAAGCTGATCACGGCCCCCGAAGGCACGAGCCTGGAAAAGGCTCGCGAGGTGTTGCACGAACATCGAATCGAGAAGCTGCCGGTCGTGAACAAGCAGTTCGAACTCAAGGGGCTCATTACGATCAAGGATATCGAAAAACGCATTATGTATCCGAACGCGTGCAAGGACGGACATGGCCGGCTTTGCGTCGGTGCGGCAGTCGGTGTGGGACCGGAAACGGAAGATCGTGTGGCGCGGCTCAAGAAGGTTGGGGTAGACGTGATCGTAGTCGATACTGCCCACGGGCATTCTCAAGCGGTGCTGGATACGGTCAAGCTGATCAAGAAACGTCATCCGGAGATCGAACTGATAGCCGGGAACATCGGCACCGCCGAAGCGGCGAAGGATTTGTTGAAGGCCGGCGTCGATGCCGTGAAGGTGGGTGTGGGACCTGGCTCAATTTGCACGACCCGTATCGTGTCCGGAGCCGGGATGCCGCAATTAACCGCGATTGCCGATTGCGCAAAAGTCCTCGCGGGCAGCGGGGTCCCGATCATTGCGGACGGCGGGATCAAGTATTCAGGCGATATCACGAAGGCCTTGGCAGCAGGCGCATCCTCGGCCATGCTCGGTGGACTCCTGGCAGGCACGGAAGAATCACCGGGAGAAACCGAACTGTACCAAGCCCGAACCTATAAGGTGTACCGAGGCATGGGCTCGATCGGCGCGATGGAGCGCGGGGGCGGAGATCGGTACGGGCAAGCAGGGCGTCCGGCGCAGAAGCTGGTCCCGGAGGGCATCGAGGGTCGCGTGCCCTATAAGGGAAAACTCTCGGCCGTCATCTACCAATTGATCGGCGGCGTGAAGTCCGGCATGGGCTATTGCGGGTGCAGGACGATCTCGGACCTGCAGCAGAAGGCTAGGTTCATTCGGCAGACGGTCGCCGGGCTCCGCGAAAGCCACGTGCACGATGTGATCATCACGAAAGAAGCGCCGAACTATCGGATGGATTGGGAGTAATCTCCTCGTTAAACGTTAGTCGTGAATTGTTAATCGTAGGATGCCTCCCTTCAAATCTCTCGGTTAACGCGTAACGCTGCACGATTAACGTCTTCATGGAACTCTGGCACAATAGAATTCTGGTCCTCGACTTCGGGTCGCAATACACCCAGCTGATTGCACGCCGCATTCGCGAAGCCGAAGTCTACTCGCAAATTCTGCCCTGCACCGTTCCCTTGGCGACCATTCTCGCCTATCGTCCGCAAGGCATCGTACTATCGGGTGGCCCCTCCAGTGTCTATGAGAAGAAGGCGCCGAGCGTTCCCAAGGAACTCTTCGACCAGGGCATTCCCATTCTCGGGATTTGTTATGGGATGCAGCTTGTGACACACCTCTCGGGTGGGGAAGTTGCCAAATCCAAGCATCGGGAGTACGGCCGGGCTGATCTCACGATCGACGACCGCAGCAATCTGTTCAAGGGCATCGGTACAGAGGGATCGACCGTCGTCTGGATGTCGCATGGAGACCGTATCGAGCGGATGCCGCCGGGCTTCCGATCGATCGCGCATACCGTCAATTCGCCGATTGCCGCGATGAAGCGCGACGATCACAAGCGCCGGATCTACTGCCTCCAGTTTCATCCGGAAGTCGTGCATACTCCGGAAGGGACGACGCTGCTTCGTAATTTCGTCTACGACATTTGCGGCTGCAAGCCGACTTGGACGATGCAGTCGTATGTGGATACGGCGGTGCAGCAGATCCGTGCACAAGTCGGCAAGGAGCGAGTGATTTGCGCCTTGAGTGGCGGGGTAGACTCGTCGGTGGCGGCGGCCCTCACCCATCGGGCCATCGGCGACCAGCTGACGTGTATCTTCGTCGACAACGGGCTGCTTCGGAGTGGAGAGAAAGAACAAGTCAAACAGACGTTTGCCCAACAACTTCATCTGAATCTACGGCTCATAGATGCGTCCGATTCGTTCCTTGCCAAGCTTAAAGGAGTGATCGACCCCGAGCGCAAACGGAAAATTATCGGGAAGCAGTTCATCGAACAATTCGAGGCCGAAGCCAAGAAAAAATCGGGGAGTGCGAAGTTTCTGGTCCAGGGCACGCTGTACCCCGATGTGATTGAGAGTGTGAGCTTCAAGGGGCCGTCGGCCACGATCAAGACGCATCACAATGTGGGGGGTCTGCCGGCTCGCATGAGGCTCAAGTTGATCGAACCCCTGCGGGAATTGTTCAAAGATGAAGTGCGGGTGTTGGGCAAGGAATTAGGTTTGCCGGAGGAGATTGTCTGGCGACAGCCCTTCCCGGGTCCTGGCCTTGCCATCCGAGTGCTGGGAGCGGTCACCAAGGAACGGCTGGCCATCCTCCGGGCGGCCGAGTCCATTCTCGACCAGGAAATTCGCGCCGCCGGTTTGTATCGGGAGATTTGGCAATCGCTTGCCGTGCTGTTACCGATCAGGACGGTGGGCGTCATGGGCGATCAACGGACCTATGAACATGTGATTGCGCTTCGCGCGGTTACCAGCTTGGACGGTATGACGGCTGATTGGGCTAAGATTCCGAACGACGTGCTGGGCAGAATGTCGAACCGGATCATCAATGAAGTGAAGGGCGTGAATCGGGTGGTCTACGACATCAGCTCGAAGCCGCCGGCCACTATAGAATGGGAATAGGACGTTAATCGTAATTCGTTAAACGCCGCAATAAGAGGGTTCTTGCGTTTAACGATTCACAATTCACGATTCACGAAATGGAAGTTAGATTACAAAAAGTCATTGCCGGAACCGGATTAGCTTCGCGCCGAAAAGCCGAGGAGTGGATTGCCGCTGGGCGCGTGACGGTGAACGGCAAGGTTGTGACGGAACTCGGCACCAAGGTCGATCCGGATCGCGTCCACATCAAGGTGGACGGGAAGCACATCAGTTCCACCCAGCCCTACGTCTACCTCTTGCTGAACAAGCCGAAAAACGTGATGTCGACGTTGGACGATCCAGGAGGCAGGCCGACGGTGAAGGACTTCCTCCGTGGGATATCGGTGCGGGTGTTTCCCGTCGGTCGATTAGATTTCGACAGCGAAGGGTTGATGCTCTTAACGAATCACGGCGACTTGGCCCAGACCTTGCTCCATCCTCGCTATCATGTGCCGAAGACCTATCTCATCAAGATCAAGCAGGTGGTGACGGATGAACATATCCGGCAATTGGAACAGGGGGTGCAACTGGAAGACGGCATGACCAGTCCGGCGATCGTGAAGAAGGTCAAAAAGGCCAAGCAGAATTCCTGGCTGGAGATTACGATCCGCGAAGGGCGCCAGCATCAAGTGAAGCGTATGATGGAGGCGGTCGGTCACCCGGTCCTGAAGCTGACGCGGATTAAGATGGGTCCGCTCTCGTTGGGCGACCTGGCGTCCGGCGAGTTCAGGTACCTGACCGACCGTGAAGCGAACGCGTTGCGCGAGCTTGCAGAACAGAAGCTGGCCTCGGCAGAGGATACGGAGCAGCAGGCTCCAAAGCCAAAGAGGCCGATCAGCCGGGTCGGATGGGCCCGTTCCAAGAAAGCGAAGGTGGTATGAAGGTTAGAACTCATCGGTGCGGAGAACTCACGAAAGCCGCGGTCGGACAGACCGTCGTGTTGAATGGCTGGGTCCAGAAGCGGCGCGACCATGGCATGGTCATGTTCATCGACCTGCGCGATCGAACGGGCATCACGCAAGTGGTGTTTAACGCCGAGCGCAATGCAGCGGTGCATCAAGCCTCCCACGCTTTGCGGAGCGAGTGTGTTGTGTCTGTGACGGGCCAAGTGATGGCCCGCCCCGAAGAGTCGAAGAATCCCAATCTGCCCACGGGCGAGATCGAAGTGTTCGTAGATGCCGTGGAGATTCTGAACGAGTCGAAGACGCCGCCGTTCGTGATCGAAGACGATGCCGAAGTGACGGAGTCGATCCGACTCAAGTACCGGTATCTGGATCTTCGGCGCCCAAAGATGCAGCGGCTCTTGAGCCTCCGGCACGACATGATGCAGGCCGTCCGTGGATTTCTGAACGCAGAACGGTTCCTCGAAGTGGAAACGCCAATTTTGACCAAGAGCACGCCGGAAGGCGCGCGGGACTATTTAGTGCCGAGCCGGGTGAACCCCGGTCAATTCTACGCGCTTCCTCAGTCGCCACAGCTTTTCAAGCAAGTGCTCATGGTCAGTGGGGTTGATCGTTACTATCAGATTGCGCGCTGCTTCCGCGACGAGGATCTGCGCAATGACCGGCAGCCGGAATTTACACAGATCGACGCAGAGCTGTCCTTTGTGGATCGCGAGCAAGTCATGAGTTTGATGGAGAAGATGATCGTCACGGTGTTTCGTGAGGCAGGAGGTGTCCAGTTGCCGACCCCCTTTCCGCGTATGACCTATGCCGAGGCGGTGGGCCGCTACGGATCGGATAAGCCGGACCTGCGCTTCGACATGCCGCTGTATGACGTGACCGCATTTGCGGCGGCCAGCGAGTTCAAGGTGTTCAAGGAGGCGGCGACCAAGGGCGGGATCGTAAAGGCATTGATCGTCAAAGGCGGAGCGGCCACGCCGCGAAGCAGGATTGATGGGCTCGGCGAAACCGCGAAGAGTTTTGGCGCGAAGGGGCTCGCCTGGCTCAAGATCACAGCGGAAGGGCAGCTCGAATCCGTGATCGCCAAGTTTTTGGATGCCAAGGCGTTCGCGTTGGCCCTTCCTGACGCGAAGCCAGGAGACTTGGTTCTCTTCGGCGCCGACAAGGCCGCCGTTGTTCACGATGTGCTGGGCCGCATCAGGCTGTTACTGGGGGAAGAGCTGAAGTTGATCGATACCACTGCCTGGAAACCTCTGTGGGTCGTCGAGTTTCCTTTGCTGGATTATTCGCCGGAAGAGAAACGGTACATCTTCATGCACAATCCCTTTGCCGCACCGATGGACGAAGATGTGGCGTTACTGGACTCGGAGCCGCTCAAAGTACGGGCGAAAGCCTATGATATGGTGTTGAATGGAAGCGAAATCGGCGGCGGGAGTATTCGGAACCATCGGAGCGATATTCAGCTGCGGATTCTTGACCTGCTTGGTATCAATGAGGAGCAGGCGCAGGCGAAGTTCGGGTTCTTGCTCGACGCGCTGGACTATGGAGCCCCTCCGCACGGCGGCATTGCGTTCGGTCTCGATCGGCTCATCATGCTATTGGGGGCGGCTGACTCGATTCGCGACGTGATTGCATTCCCCAAAACACAACGGGCCCAATGTCCGCTGACCGATGCGCCGTCCGCAGTCAGTGCCGATCAGTTGAAGGAGTTACGCATCAAGCTCGATCTCGTGGAATAGAGGAGCCATCGGCTCATGGCAGGCAATTCGTTCGGTCGAATCTTCACCGTCACGTCATTCGGCGAAAGCCATGGGCCTGCGATTGGCTGTGTCGTGGACGGTTGTCCGCCCGGTCTTGTTCTTTCTGTCGATGACATCCAGCACGATCTCGACCGGCGCAAGCCAGGCACCTCACGCCACGTCACGCAACGACAGGAATCCGATACCGTCGAAATCCTCTCCGGTGTTTTTGAAGGTAAGACTACCGGCACACCGATTGCGCTGTTGATTCGAAACGAAGACGCCCGCAGCAGGGATTACGGTAATTTGATCGATACCTTCCGGCCCGGTCATGCGGACTACACCTATTGGCAGAAATACGGCATTCGCGACCATCGCGGCGGCGGGCGCGCATCTGCACGAGAGACAGCGGTGCGAGTGGCGGCCGCGGCGATTGCGAAGAAATGGCTCAACGAAAAATACGGCGTCGTGATTCGTGGCTACTTGAGTCAGCTCGGCCCACTTGAAGCGCCATTTAAGAGTTGGGCGGAGGTCAGCAAGAACCCATTCTTCTCTGCAAGCTCCGAGGTTGTGCCGAAGTTTGAATCGTTCATGGATGAGCTGCGGAAAGCAGGTGATTCGGTCGGTGCGAAGATTACCACGGTGGCTGAATCAGTGCCGGTGGGGTGGGGCGGTCCTGTGTATGCAAAGCTCGATGCCGATTTGGCCGGCGCCATGATGAGCATCAATGCGGTGAAGGCTGTGGAAATAGGTGCAGGGTTCGGCGCAGTCACGCAGCGCGGGTCTGAACATGGCGATGAACTGACGCCGGAGGGCTTTATCACGAATCACGCTGGAGGCATTCTCGGTGGGATCTCAACCGGGCAGGATATCGTCGTCACGATCGGGATCAAGCCGACATCGAGTATCCGTGTGGCCCGCCGATCCATCGATAAGCAGGGCAAGCCGGTGACCGTCGAGACAAACGGGCGTCACGATCCCTGCGTGGGCATCAGAGCGACGCCGATTGCCGAAGCCATGATGGCGCTGGTGCTCATGGACCATGCCTTGCTGCATCGCGCGCAGAATGCCGATGTGACGACGAAGACTCCCAAGATCCCTGCTTCAACCAAGAAAACGTCTCGTTCTCTCAAGTCTCCCGGTCCCGCCAAGATCAATCCCGATCCGGATGAAGCCTAGCCCGCATTATTCATGAACGCTTCTGCTGCAATCGCGGATTCGGAAATCAGAATCTATCGCGGCATTCCTTTCTTCGCGCCAAGATCGTGTAAAGGGCGCTCGACCTCGCAAGCGCGGTGGCGACGCACCTGGACGCGGTTGGCACTGCGTCCAGGCAGGCGGGCTCGCCGCTCGGTCGGTCAACATACTGTTTCAAGTATGCCTCCCTCCCTCACGGCTCCGCGCGCCTGTCTCGCGTGGCGACTGCGCGATTTCGCGACGAACCGTCATGAATAATGTGGGCAGCCCATTAATCGAGATCGAACGGGCGACGGTCTATCGGGGGGATACCTGTGTCTTCAACGACTTCTCGTTGTCCATCCAAGTGGGTGAACACGTTGCCATCCTTGGTCCGAATGGCGCTGGGAAATCTACTTTTCTCAAATTGCTGGCCGGCGAGGTCCATCCAGTCCCGAATGATGCGACGCGCATCCGCATATTCGGCGAAGAACGGTGGAACGTCTGGGATGTACGGAAGCGATTGGGGATGGTGTCCCATGATCTTCAACATCAGTATATGGACCAAGTGATTGGGCTGAAAGTGATTCTATCCGGTTACTATGGCAGCATCGGGACCTACGGTTATCAAGATTATAGTTATGCGAAGCTCGCTCGGGCAGACGCCATGTTGGAAGAGATGGGTGCGGGGTTTTTAAGGGATCGACGGTTTGGGGAGATGTCGACGGGGGAGCAGCGCCGGTGCTTGTTAGGACGGGTGCTCGTTCATGATCCGACTGCACTCGTACTCGACGAACCGACGAGCGGGCTCGATCTGACTGCAACGTTTCACTATCTGGATCTTGTTCGCACCTACATACGGAAAGGGAACACGCTGTTGCTGGTCACGCACCATATCCACGAGATCCCGCCGGAAGTAGAGCGTGTTGTGCTCTTGAAGCAAGGCAAGATTCTTCGGGACGGTGACAAACGCGCTGTCCTTACAGAAGCCAACCTCAGCCAGTTATTCGACTGCCCGGTCGCATTGGCTCAAGCCAATGGGTGGTATCAAGCGCTGCCTGGACACAGCACCCCGCATTGACTTCGCTTCGCTACTTTTTGCGAAATCCGAAAAACATTCCGACCGCGCCTGCCCCTGTTGACGGGAGATACCCGGAGAGGACGTGTTTGAGTCCCTGAGCGCCTTGCTGTGCCGCTGCAATGGCATGGCTGATCTGCGTTTCCACTGAGGTCCAATCGAGATCGATCCAGCCGGTCTCTTCCAATACGGCGATGCCGGCCAGTAATCCGCCAGTGATCAGCGCGGCCATTCTCAGAAATCGCCGGGATGCCCAGCCGAGGAAAAATCCTGCGAGGTAGCTGCCGGCGATGCCTGCCACGGCAGGCGATGAGTAATCAGCTACCCATGAGGCGAGGCTTCCGACCGTTGCGATACCAGCGGCGATGACGGATTTCGCATTCCAGGGCGCATCGGCGAGAAAGGCCGCACAAATACCTTGCGACGCTGATTCTTGCGGTTGTTCGTGATCGTAGTCCATGAGAAGACTAGCGCTGATTGCTTGCGAAGGTATCGCAGGCCTTCGGGTCGCCGGTCTCCAAGCCCTTTCGGAGCCAGGTCATGCGTTGTTCAGAGGAGCCGTGTGTCCAGCTCTCCGGCTGGACATAGCCTTGTCCCATCTGTTGCAGCCGGTCGTCTCCGATGGCGGCAGCGGCTTTCAAGCCTTCCTCGAAATCGCCCGGCTCGATCAGGTTCCGATCTCGCTTGGCGTGGTGGCCCCAGACGCCGGCGAAACAGTCAGCCTGAAGTTCCAATCGCACGGTTAAGGCATTCCCTTCTCGTTGAGAGGACTGGCGCTGGAGTCGCGTCACCCTCTCTGCAATGCCCATCAAATTTTGCACGTGATGGCCCACCTCATGGGCGATCACGTAGGCTTGCGCAAATTCGCCGGGCGCGCCCAACCGTTGCGCCATCACTTTGAAAAAGGACAGGTCGAGGTAGACTTTGTGATCGCCGGGGCAATAGAAGGGACCGACGGCTGAGGAGGTGGTGCCGCAGGCAGACCGGACTGCGCCGGTGAAGAGTACGAGCCGAGGATCTTCATACTGTGGCCCAAGGAGTTGCCTCCAGGTGGTTTCCGTGTCGGCGAGAACGACCGCGGCGAATTTCCCCAGTTGGTCGTTGGGCGATCCAGTTGGCGCAGGCTCGGAGGGTGCCGATGAGTCCGTGATCTCCTCCACCCCGTTGAGCATGTTGATGAGGGTCAAGGGATTGATGCCAGTGAAATAGCTGACGATGAGCACCAGTACGAGGCCGCCCAGCCCCAGCCCTCCTCCGATTCTGGCCGGTCCCATCCCTCGACGATCTTCAACATTGCCGCTTTCCCGTTGTCCTTCCCAGCGCATACCCGCACCCTTGCTTCCAATATAGGAACAGAACAGATGGAACCATATCCATCGGTGCAGTGCAAGCCGCTAGCCCGCATTATTCACGACGGTTTCGTCGTCGCGGCGAACCCACGATGGCAGCAGAAGCGCTGATGAATAATGCGGGTGAGGGTGTTGGTTCCTGGCGGGCGTTCTGCTGGATGTAGCCGGGGAGGAGGCGCGATCTGTTGGGCCGCGCCTCCTCTTGGTCTATGCCGCTATTTCGATGCAGCCGTACTGGTCTCGACTTCCCCGGCAATTTCTTTAAGGTCCTTGGGGTACAGCACGATTTCGATTCGACGGTTGGCTGACCGTCCCTCTTCGGTGTCGTTCGAGGCGAGAGGGTGGGTATCCGCGTAACCGACTGCGGAGAGGTATTGTCGGTCCACACCGCCATGATCGATCAGGTAGCGCACCACGGTCGTGGCTCGCGCCGTCGAAAGTTCCCAGTTTGTCTTGAAGCGATCTTGTAGCTTCGAACTGATGGGTACGTTGTCGGTGTGGCCTTCGATCCGGATCTGCTTGTCGGTGATTTTGTTGAGGACATCGGCGACTTGTTTCAGGACTTTCACGCCGGCCGGTTTCACCTGGGCCTGTCCGGAATCAAACAGGACGCGGTCGACCATGTTGATCGTCAGGCGGTCCCGTACTTGTTGTATGGTGATATTGCCCTTGGAAATTTCGTCTTGCAGCGATTTGGATAGTTCTTCCTGTGTCCGCGTCAGCCGTTTGATCTCTTCTTCTTTGGCGATTCGTTCCTGTTCCAGCGCCGCGGCCAATCGGGCCTGTTCCTGGCGCAGCTGTTCACGCTCTTTCGCGATGCGGGCGCTGTTCGCCTCAAGGTCAGCAGCTTGCTTCTGTAGCTTGGCGATTTCTTCCTGCGCCGAGGCGCGTCCGCTCGCGGATTGTTGTTCGAGATCGGTGATTTGGCTGCGCACATTGGTGAGTTCGCTGTTCAGTTGCCCGTTCTGACTCTCCAGGCCGTCCAGGCGTGTCTGTAACTCGGCTGCCTGCTGTTGGGCGGCTTTCCGCTGCGCGGCTTCCTGATCAAGGTTTTTTTGGAGCCCAGCCAATTGCTGTTGCAGTTGGGCAGATGTCTTCTTTTCGGCCTCAAGTTCGGCGGCTGTCTTCGTATAGGTTCCCTTGCTTACGCATCCCACCACCGCCACGGCACACAGCAGGGCCAATGTGGGGGTTCGGAGTTGCATGACTCGATCAATCAACATTCGTCGCATAGTTTCCTCCTTTGAATGATGGCGAACAGCATAGTGCGAAGTGGAGCAAGCCCGATGCCCAATGACTCGGAAACAAATGAGAAGAAAATGATTCCTTTGTCATAGAGATCACGGAGTAATTGTCGGCTTGTGTGTGAGGCAAATCAAGGGGCCTGGAGCATAGTGCTACAAATACTGTAGGGGTAACCCTACAGACGATGAGTGCTGTCGCCGTGATCCGGTGTGACGCCAGCCAACATACTCATAGGGGGAGGGACTGAGTAGCGGGCGAATGAATGGCAACGGAGAAATCGGGGCGCAGCGAATCCTGCGCCCCGAAGCAGGGCGTTTACTTTCCACCCATGTCCTTCTTCTCGTCCTTCTTCTTCTCTTCGTCCGCCTTGCCGCTAGTCATTCCCTTCTTTTCCTTCTGCTCGGCAGGAGCTGGTTCGCCGGCGAAAGACAACGCTGTACCGATGCCGAACGTGAGGAACGCTGCGAGTGCGATGAAGCTTGCGTAGCGAGTCATGGAAACCTCCATATGATTAGTGAGTTGATGAAACCGAGCCACCGCACGATGCGGTGCTGCCGCTCCAGAAAACACTCTATGCCATTGATGAGAGTGGCGAAGCTCTTTGGTCATCGAGTAGAGCAAGGTAGATGCCTCGTGTCTTGATTGGAGAAAATCCACGAGGTCCAAAGTCAAAAAGGCGAGAAGATACTCCGTTCTCAATAGTTTAGGGAGAACGTTCGCGCAACGACGCGGCAGAGAATTACAGGAAGGGCAGTGAAATTATGTAGGCGAGAGCCTGCGTAGCGATTTCGCCTCTCGTTCCGGCGTTGATGTATGCGATATAGTGGAGCGCATGCGAAGACGAATCGTTTCGAGACGTGTTAGCCTCACCGGAGTCTTATAAGGGGCGTGTGCTCGTGCTTAGTGGCGAGGTGGTGAGAGCAAAACGACTTCACGACAGCACGCAGACCGAGCTCTTGCAACTCCCACTCGTAGACGGAGAGGCGACGAGCCTTCCGCCGAAGGCTCATCGCAGCAGCGCTCATGAATAATGCGGGTTATATAGGTCTTGTGAGCGAGTCCATCATATCTGACTCTCCAAACAGCCTTCGGACGATCGCGTTCAATAAGCCCTATGGTGTGTTGCCCTGTTTTACCGATTCGGATGGGCGGCAGACCTTGGCGGACTATATCGATCTGCCTGGCGTCTATGCAGCTGGCCGCCTCGACATGGATAGCGAAGGGCTCCTGCTTCTGACGTCGGACGGTAGGTTGGCACACTGCATCACGGACCCGCAGCATAAGCTGCCGAAAGTGTATCTCGCACAGATCGAACGTGTTCCGAACGAGGTCGCCTTGGAACAGTTGCGAGAAGGAGTGGTATTGAACGGCAAGAAGACTAAGCCTGCTGATGTACGTCTATTGCTGGAAGATCCGCAGTTGCCTGATCGCCCCGTGCCAATCCGTTTCCGTAAAAACGTGCCGACTGTCTGGGTGGAGATCACGTTGCGAGAAGGGCTGAACCGACAGGTTCGCCGCATGACCGCTGCGGTGGGGCATCCGACGTTGCGACTTGTGAGGGTGGCGATCGGACCGATTGTGCTGGGTGGCCTCCGGCCAGGTGAATGGCGAGATTTGACAAGTAGTGAGATTGAGCAGATCTCTTCTGCTACAGCTCGCCGATAAATTCGGAGCAGTCACGAGCCTGCTTCCTCACTTTGTTGAGCGAGCTGACTCGACTGTTGTGTCGATAGGGTGTCGTGCAGTGATCCGTCGGAGGTCTGATGATCCGATACGACTCTCAGTGTGTGATCACGTTAGTCACAGGTCTGTTGATTGGTCTCGTCGGCTGTCAGACGGGAGGTGGGCGGACACTGGAAGGGACGTCCTGTTCAGCGATCGAGCAGCACATCAATCTATCAGACAGGATTGGTACCCTCAACCGGCTGGCCGATGCTTTTGAAGAGCGGTGCTATGAGGCCGTGATTGTTCATGGCGAAATGGCCCGGTCAGAATTTCGGAACAAGACCTTTTCCTTCCTAAAGGAGACTACCAACGTCTTCATCCCGGAGGGTTCCTTCAGCGATTACGTGTTGGAAAGTTATGAGCGGGGCTATCTCAGCCTCTTGCTGGCGGCGAGCTATGCGAACGTGCAGAAACAGGAGGAGGCAAAGGTCGAACTCAGACAACTGGATCATGAGCTGTTTACGCCACTCTACAATTATGGCGAAGACCCGGTAAATCTTTTGCTGTCCGCTGTGTTGTGGGAGCGAGTAGGGGAGGTAAATGAAGCGCGCGTTGACTGGCTCCGGCTGAGAGATTTGGGCGTAATGTGGAAAGGCCAACCGGATGCAGTCCGGTTATTTGCAGCGCGGCAGGTGGATCGGATCGATGACACGCAAGCCTTCAACGAGCCATGGCACGTCTATGGTATCCGCCGATTTCCTGAAGTCACGTGGGACCTTCAATTCTTTGGAACCGCGAACGGATATTTTTCCGTCAAGGCGAAGGGAGAATTCCTTCCGGCCTGCCAGTCCGACACCGGTGTGAGGGTGTCCACAAGTAGTTGGTTCGACAAGGTGGCGATTCGCCATAACCATGGGTACCACCCGCTCCTGAATGTGCAAGCATGGATTCGATTGCCTATCGGTCTGACGTACAGTTTGATTCCGTTGGCGGCAGGAGCCGGCGTCATGGTTGGAGGCTGTATGCTTGATGTGGCGGCTAGTGGAAAAGGGGCGCTGTGCCAGCTCGCGATGATTGGGGGAATCGCCTTGATGCGCACCGCGCCGGCAGTGCTCGAAGGCGCACTGGAGCCGGATCTCCGGCATTGGGAGCATGTGCCGGCAGCGTTCGTGGTAACCAGAGCCCCGACGCCTGAACTGGAGCCCTGCTTGCCGAAACTTGAAACTGCGATTCAGCGGCTTTGGTAGGAGTAATCCGTCAGCGAGCTTCAGGATGTGGTTAAGGACTTCATTGAGCAGTCTGCGCCATATCCCGTGGCCGCATGAAGTGGAGCAAGCAATACGGGGAACGCCACTCGTCGGTAAGTGCAGGGTGTGTTCTACTAGAAAAGTACCAAACGAAGTTGGTGGTCACATTCAGTAGCCGCTAGATCTGTTCGACATCCGTTATAATGGTGTGCAACCCACTCGATCCCGCCGGCTGTGGCCGGATAATTTCCGCAATCTGGAGTTGACCCTTCGTGTCAGTTGCCCGGACAACGGTTTGGAACTTACCGCGTTGAGGCGATTTCCACGTGTAGTTCCAGATGACCCAGGAGTAGGGCGACATCGGCGGTTCGATCTCGCACTCGTTCCACGTGCGGCCAGCGTCGAAGCTCAACTCAACTTTGCTGATGGAGTTGGGCCCGCCGAAGGCGATGCCGCGGAATTGTTGTTCAGGTCCGCGGAGTGTTTGATAATGGCCCGGCGAATCGATGCGTGAGAAAATTTTGATGGTTCCATCGTCCGTCCAGCCCTTGCGCTGCCAATAGCCGAGATAGTCGCCCGGATACACTTCGATTTCGACAATCCATTTCACATTCTTGATGCCATAGAGCCCCGGCACGATGGCCCGAATGGGGAAGCCATGTTCCTTCGGCAGCTTCTCGCCGTTCATCAGAAAGGCGAGCATCACGTCGTCTTGCATCGCCCGCTTGAACGGAATGCTGTCGTCGTAGCCATCAATGCCGCGGAACACCACATCACGCGCGGTCTCTTCGTCGGCGCCGGCATCTTTGAGCAATTTCTTGAGCGAAATGCCGCGCCACGTTGCGTTACCCAGGCTGTCCCCGCCTGGCAGCGTATCGATGCACATGAGTGTCGAAACTTGATCGTAGGAATCGCGATTGAGAATATCGCGCCAGCCGAGTGACATCGGGGTGCTCACGGCGCCTTTGATGTGGAGTTTCCACTGTTCGATGTTGATGTCGCGAGACATCGCCACGGCAGAGTCGGCGTAATTCACCACATAAAATTTTGCATTCGGTGTGAAGTAGGTCGTGTCGCGTGGCGGCATGGCAAACATGCGCCCGAACACTGATCCCACCGCGTCGCAACCCCCGGTTACTCCGGCGAGCGTGCCGAGGCCGAGAGCTTTCAGAATGGTTCTTCGACGTAAAGACAGAGGTGATTCGAAGAGTGACATCAATTTTCATTATACACATAAATGAAACTTGACTCTCATCTGACGCTTTGTTATCTTCTCGCGTGTTTGGAAGAGTGCTCGTGCGTCCTGCCTGTTGACCGCGTGCGAGAGTGCGGTGAGGGCATGCGGTTGTAGGGAATACCCGGCCATAGGAATTGGTAAAAGGGTCCCTTGACACGCTTTCTGTGCACGGAGTATAGTGCACGGCTCGCGTGACGAGTTTTTTTGTTCTTTGACAACTGAATAGAGAATGTTGAGCAATGGTGTAAGTGTATTGAAGTGGTGGCCCTTGGTCCAAATTCTAAGAACACCTTTATGAGAGTTTGATCCTGGCTCAGAATGAACGCTGGCGG
>Ga0326726_10001706_pt1 | contig 20435 bp, 23 predicted proteins | sample MHFenrmetagenome_2_FD_207603 | JGI IMG/M metagenome (GOLD analysis project Ga0326726, IMG submission 207603) | Lab enriched peat soil microbial communities from Michigan Hollow, Ithaca, NY, United States - MHF15MN | ecosystem: Environmental > Terrestrial > Soil > Wetlands > Peat | place: USA... | reverse complement strand
CATCGCAGCGGCTTTAGAGAACCGCCACGCACCATTCATCATCTCGTAACGGACGCGTCAGCCGCGCTTAACCCGAGCGCCGCATCATGAGGCATCCTCGTACCAGGAGCCCCCATGCGGCCGTCCGTTCAGTTCGCACCAAACGTAACTCCCATGGTAGATGTAATGCTGGTCCTGCTCGTCATCTTCATGGTCGTCGCCCCCACTCTTCTCGATGGGTTCCGCGCGGAACCGCCTCGAGCCGTCAACGTACGCGACCATCCGAACGATTCCAGTGACGTCGTCTTGGGGATCGACGCGGCCGGGCGGTATTTTCTCAACAAGAGGCCAATCGACTCGGCGGCCTTGGGCTCGCTGGGCCATCAACTCCATCGACGGGCCACTCGCGGAGGGAGAAATGCGACGAATGATCCCTGCATTATCGGTGCTCGTGCTGGCGGCGCTCATGGGCACTTCGCCCCTGAAGGTCGCTCGGGTGCCGACTCGTTCGGCTGCGACCCTTGCAGCGGCGTTCCCGGACGCTCCCAAGAAATGTGAACCAGCCTCGGTGTCACTCCGGGTGGTTCCAAACGATGCTGAAGCGCAGGTTCCTGACTGCACTGATGACGCTTGCGACTGCGATGTTCGTTATTTCGACAAGTGCTGCACGGAGAGGGGGTGCTGGGACAACTACTATTGCCACTGTATTGGGCGAAAGGGAACGCCCGGCAGCCAGACCGACGTGCTCCACGTATTTGAAGAGCTCGGCTTCGCCGGTCCATCGGCACCGTAGAGTGAGAAGCCAAATGGCTGCGGAGAACGACCCCGCTCGCGCTCATGTACGAGGGGTATACCTCGAACGTCGCGTGCGGGGTTTGCTCTGCACCGTGCTCACAGTCGCGTCCTGCACACGCGGTGGTATGCCAGCGAACTCATCGACGGCGCTTCCAGATCGTTGGTTCCTGGATACGGTTCCGATCGTGTTGGCGATTGCTCGTGACTCTGGGAGCGCGATCCCGTTCGGGGGTGCTGTCGGAGCGGTACGAACTAAGTCCGGAATGTTCTTGGTTGCGGACTTGTTATCGCGTTCTATTGTACTCCTCGACTCGAACGGTGCGCCGCAAAAGACGGTCGAAAGAGAGCCAGACTCTCTCAATCGTCCAGCCGAGGTGCGGTCGCTTCGTCGCTGCCCCGGCAGTGGATTGTCGCTCGCTCACGACATTTCCAGACGACGCCTCATTTTGTTGAACGACCTTGGCGACATCGTTCAAGTTCTGAACCTTCCGCGACGACTGACGTTCGCTCAGGTGATCGACTGTGGTTCTGGTGGCGCTACGGCCTGGATGAAATTTCCGCTGGCGAGCTATCCGATGGTCGGTGACACGATGAGCGATGCACACCTTGTTAGAATCGTACCAACTCGGCTAGAGTCACGGGCCGACACGTTGCGAACGTTCGGCACGACAGAGTATTTCATGTCGCGTCAAGGTTCGTTCATCGAGCAACCCTTCGGTCGAGAGGCCTTCGCTGCCAGCGACGGCAGAGAGGCGTACCTCGGATCATCACACTCAAGGATTGTTGAGGCGTTCGACGTGGCTGGCGGCACAGTTCGCAAGATGTCGGTTGACCTTAGGCCTTCTCCATTGAGTGTTGGAGACCTCCTTGAAGCTACGCTACTTCGCTTAAACGACGAGCCGACGGAGGATTCTCGTGCACGAGTGCGCCAGGTCTATGCACAGGCGCCTCTAAAGGTCTCGAAACCATTCTACAATGACCTCGTGCTCGACCGCGGCGGGAATCTGTGGCTCCGTACGCTCGAGCTTGGAGCTTCAGACAGCGTTCGCTGGCACGTGGTTTCGAATCGAGGAGCGACTGAGGCGCTGATAAACATGCCAGCGTTCCTCAAGATCTTTGAAATTGGCGACGACTACGTGCTGGGCGTTGAGCGCCGGGCCTCTCGGCCTGAACGGGTCGTACTCTACCGACTTGACAAGTCGCGCACGATCCTCCGATAGATCGCTCACTGCCTCGGAACCCTCACTCAGACCTTCATGGCTTTCGCGGTAAGCCCTGCGAACGCGGTGTACACACTTGGTGCCAGTCCTCCCCTCTCTTGGGCACCTCGCAGAGACGCGCATGCACGAGACTATCGCTGAAAACTGAGTCTCTCGACGCCGTGGGCGTTTGATGCGTCTGCACATCGCTGTGCGGGCGCGTACAAGCGGCGAGAATCAGAATCGACGAAGCGACCATACTAGCTACACGAGACATTGATCCTCACCATCCCTTGGCTCCACGGGAAAACACTCTCTGCCGCGAATCCTTAGCAAGCGGCGATCACATCGACATTGGTGAGATTATAGGTTCGCGTCTACAACAACGCAATGCAGACTGTCTGTCGCTTTGTCGCTGGCGTGTTCACGGCAGATGTCACATGGCAGCAGGTCCCCGGTCCATGCGTTCATCGTAGGTACGGCATTGCGGTGGAATACGTCGGTCATTTCTGTTCGTGGACCTGGTCTTCTGATCGTGAGTAGAGTCGTCTGGAACGCTCGGGCTGACAACGGGCCAATCGATCCGGTCGATCCTTAGTGCTCGCAGAACGCGCTGGGGTTGTTTGCGAGCGAGGCGGTTCGGCTTCGACCGGTCGAGGCGTCGCCTTACATGCAAGTCAATGTCTCGTCTCGAGATTAGAGCGTTCGGCTCTACCGGCGTTGTGGACGGTGAAGAAGATTCGAAGGTTCTCATCAGCGCGGATCGAGGGCCGCCCGCCGCGCTTGAACCGCTTGCGATCGCGGAAGCGGGCGACGAGTAGTTGATCCGCCTGGAATCTTCGCGTTCAACCCTCGGCCACGGCGTTGTTGATCCGATGGTTCAGGTACTCGGGGACATTTTTGAGCTGGCGACGAATGATGCCCTCGACGTGGATCATCGGGTTCAGCCACGGCCGTCGTGCCGACGCAACCGAGCGATCAAGAAGGCGCGGACTGCCCGCTCTCGAACCTCAGGCGAAAACCGGACCTCCTTGTCGTCCGGACAGCGACTCCCTCTCAAGGGAAGTAACCTGCGACAATTCCGGGGCGGTTCACAGAGCACTAGTGTTGGCACTTGGCCAAATCGGCGCGTTCGATCCCGAGCGTTCTCAGAACGCGCTGCAGCGGCTTGCGAGCTAACCTTGGTGTGTCGGCTTCAATACGGCGGACGGTTGCCTCGTCCACGCCAGCCTCCCGACCTACTCGCCGCCGAGACCACCCGCGCGTTAGGCGCTCACGCCGGACAGCTTCGCCTTGTGTCGCGGCTGACGGGAGCGGATTGTATCCCAAGAACTGAATGACCCGAGGGTAGTACCAGTTCTGGATGCCGTGCCGGCCGGTCTCCCAGTTTCTGAGATTCCAGGCTCCGGTTCCCAGGATCTTCGCGGCCTGCTTCTGCTGGAGGCCGAGGTCCAGTCGGCGCTTGAGTAGATGATGTCCCAAGTGTTCTAAAGCATCGGGATAGCCCGGAATCGGCCTCGCGGTGGCTAAGGACCACCGGTAGTAGGGCAACACAACGGTGATACGACATGGCCGCCACCGATCCGATGCGACCGTGCGTCTTCCCGCTCGGGAAGATCATTGCAACTGTCTTTCGAAGTACGAAGAGTGTGTCGCATGATCATGCGGAGCAGCGCAGTTCCAAATGATCTCGATGAGTTGAGTGCGACTAACTCCGACGTTTGTTCCCGAGAACGCGATGATCAGATAGAAGAGGTACCTCGATTCCATGATGTCCAAGTCCCCAGTTTCGCAGATTCACGCGCCCGTTCGCGGCTGTCTGGATAGTTGCTTCTGCGGTTGGCCGACTTCGAGTCGGCGTTTCAGTGGATCTGTCTGGCGCGCTGCAACTCACGGAACGTAGTCAGCTATCTTCTTCCGTCCTGTTTCCAGATATCGCTCTCTAAGAGCGCGCAAGTAGCCGCCGTATAGAGAACACTCAAGCGTCGGTCCGACGGCGCAATAGGGCCGATAGTCCTCGCAAACTTCTTCATGAGGCATGTACATGGGCCGGGTACCCTTCGCCGTTGATTCGACTAGGATGGTGCGACCAGCGTGGTCAGGAAACATCACCCACAAGTGTCCCACCCCACGAGACCCTGAAACCAGCTTAGCACTGTATCCGAGCTCGATGAGCTTGCGCCACGCCCAAAGCGCATGATCGTCACAATCACCTCGGCGCCGTCGTTCGAAATCGACAGGGTGCTGCCAGAGGTCGGGCGTGCCGAACTCGGCCAAATCGCTCGTATACGTGCAGCCGCGTAGCCACGAGGCCAGATCGTCCAAGTCGTCGAGATCGACCGTGGAGGTGCGCTCCAAGTAGTACTCGAATGGCCGGGTGGAACCGCTACCGAAGATTATCGGCTTGAGAGGAAACTGGCCGATCACTTCCCAATCGTCGACGATCGGTGTGAATCGCAGCAGGGCCGTGTAGACGGGGCGTGCAATCGCTCTGGAGAGGCGAATCAGCCGACGGCGGATTCGGGAGGATTGACGGATCATCAGGTTGCCTGGAACCGGACCGTCGAACGGCCCAAAGGGCGACGCCCGCCCAGGAGGCGTATCGGAGAATACTGCCTCAGAGCCATAGCCGTTAACCGCTGAGTACAAACGGGTCAAGGCCAAGCGAATGGCTGTAGAGACGCCAACCAGTGACATAGCCTGTCTCCCAATACAGTCCAGACGAGATGTTACGGGACTCTGAATCTGATGATGAACAATGGAGTCTGCCAGCTGAGAGGCCCAAGGCTCGCCAACCGCGCTGAGCCGCTGTCCGTCTTAACGAAACAGTCATTATGGACGTGCGCCGAGTGCAAGAGGGTCACTATGACCGGCCCATCGAAGGATTGGCCAATTCTCGCACTCCCCAACGCACACGTAGCATTCGCGCTGCGCGCGATGCTGTCCACGTTCCACGAGACGATGTGTGCGCGCGCGGTTCGTCTGCCCCGTCATGACTGGTACGTCGCGACATGCAAAATGAATTTGCCCGGGTTTAGTGGACACCTCCAGCGCCTCGAAGAAGATTCGAGGCAGGAGGTGTTACGATGGCAAAGAAACGAGGACGAACGGCGTACACGGAGGATTTTCGTCGGCAGGCCGTCCGCCTCGCCGAGCGAGAGCCAGATCGCGTCGCCAAGATTGCGCGGGAGTTGGACCTGCACCCCGACACGCTGCGTGCCTGGCTGCAGCGCGCCCGGCACCAACCGGCCGGCCCCATCGTCTCGGCGCCGCGCGCGTTGACGCTTGAAGAGGAGAATCGGCAGCTCCGGCGGGAGAACGAGCGGCTCAAAGAAGAGCGCGACATCCTAAAAAAAGCGACGGCCTTCTTCGCCAGGGACACGCGATGAGATTCGCGTTCATCCAAGCGCACGCCCGCATTTGGCACGTGAGGACCATGTGCCGGGTGCTGGAGGTGTCGAAGGCCGGCTACTACGCGTGGCGTGCGCGACCGCTCTGTGAGCGCGTCAAAGACGATCGGGTCCTGACGGAGCGGATCCGCGAGATCCAACGACAGGTGAAGCACCGCTACGGGCGTCCGCGAGTGCGCATGGAACTCAAGGCGCTGGGGTTCGCCTGTGGCAAGCACCGCGTCGGCCGGCTCATGCGGGACGCCGGGCTCAACGCGAAGCATCGGCGACGGTTCCGCGTCACGACGCAGTCGGATCATTCGCTTCCGCTCGCGCCGAATGTCCTGGATCGCCAGTTTGCGCCGACGACCAATCCCCAGCTCGCGCAGCGCGATCGTGTGTGGGCTGCGGACATCACCTACATTCCTACGCGCGAAGGCTGGTTGTATCTCGCAGTGATTCTCGATCTCGCATCGCGGCGGGTCGTCGGCTGGGCCCTCCGCACCCGCCTCGAGCAGGAGCTGGCGCTGAGCGCGCTCCGCATGGCGCTCACGCATCGCGGCCTCCGCCCCAGTCGGCACCGACGACTCCATCATTCGGACCGCGGCGGGCAGTACGCGAGTGGCGCTTACCAGCGGATGCTGCACGACGCTGGCTTCACGGCCAGCATGAGTCGTGCGGGCAATTGCTGGGACAACGCCGTCGTCGAGAGCTTCTTCGCCACGCTGACGAAGGAGCTGCTCAACGATGAGACCTTCACGAGCCGCGACGACGCGAGCCGCGCGCTGTTTGAGTTTATTGAGATGTGGTACAACCGCCGGCGCCGGCATTCCTCGCTGGGTTACCGGACGCCAACGGAGTACGAACAAGCCGTGTTGAAAGCGGGATAACCTGGTGTCCACAAAACCGGGGCAAGTCCAAAACGTGCAGTCGTGAAGATTGTTGGCAATCATTGCAACTATGAAAGAATTGAAGAAAAAGGAACACTCATCAAAGGATATTGACAAACGTGTCCGCGCGACCGACGTTCTCAGAGCGATCGTGGTAGCGCATCGCGGCGTCGAAGATGCCGCACAATCAACGGCTACTGGTGTTGGCTGATGACCTAGAGTGATCGTTTGCCGGTCTATGTGAGGCCGGATGTTGTAGACCCATACCAGGAGGAACCATGAGGGAAGAACAGCAGGTAGCCGAAGGCATTGCCGCAGGCGCGGCTCCACCGAAGCTGAAGCTTCGATTGGTCAAGGAAACAGTGCGGTTCTTCTCTGAGGAGAGCAATCCTACCGATGCCGCAACGACGGCCGGTGGAGGGTGCACAACCTATTCTGGAGAGTGCTGCGGCGACATCAACAAGACGGCGTGCAGCGCGGGCGTTAGCTGCGACGTAACATGTGGCACCTGTGACTTCCCGTGGAGTTGCACGCTGGCGTGTTAGTATCGACAGTCTGCTGGCGCAACCACCGCACGCACTTAGCGCCGCGGATCATTAGATCCGCGGCCACAGTTCCGTTCCCACTCTATGAACGGAATCGGTCAAGTGCATGCGGCCTTGAGGCCAACGGATTGGGATGCCGTATGATCCCGGCGATATACCTAAGTGAGAGACGTGGGCCCCAGTGAGTCAACGGCCGGTCACGCCGCGCGAGCGGTTTTTGACGTCGCCGATACCGCGAGTGCACCACGAGGCGGTCGGCTTCTTCCTACTGAGGACGCCTTTACTCCCCGTCGAGGTCTCGCGCGAGTGGCCTGAGCTAATCGCGCTCTGGAACCGTCTCACGGATCAACGGGATGTTGGATTGAAGGGATTGTCTATTCCCGGTCCAATCCTCGAGGCCCTGCAACTCGCAGCTCCGGACTACACCGCGCTCCTGTGCGAATGTATTGACGGAAAACGTCCGGATGACGGAGGCCGAATACGCGGGACGCTTCTGAAATACCTTAATCGTATGTCGTGGCGCGCGACGCCGTATGGTCTGTTCTCCGGGACGACCGTAGGCAAATGCGGTCCGAGGACATCACTTCGGCTTAGGGAAATCGGTCGGTATGAGAAGCACATTCTGCCGGACTTCGGCCTTCTAGCGTTCGTTACTGAGCACCTAGGGAAAACAGCGCTTGCGGCTAGCGATCCATTGCTCAGGGCCAATGACACGGTTTACGCCACGGGAGACCGACTGCGATTTATCGAACAAACTGTCGAAGGCGGACGGACGCTCAGTCATAAGCTCTCAGCCGTTGAGCGGACGGACTACGTCGAAGAAGTTCTGCGAGAAGCCCGTGATCCGCGGCGTCTGAGCGAGCTCGCCAGCCTGCTTGTCGGTTGTGGCGCAGAGAGGGACGAGGCGCAGACCTTTTTGATCGATATGGTGCGCGCCGATGTTCTGCGCGTCGACTGTGTGTTGCCGATCATCGCGCATGATCACTTCGCGACGTGGCTCGATCGCATCGAATGCTTTGCACCCCACGCCGTACGCGATCGCGCCATTGAGATCAGCCGCCTAAAGTCGGCAATTAGTACATCACGGATCGGCGAAGGGACCGCGGACGCAGCCAGCCTGATTAACGAATTGAAAGCGCTGCCATGTGCCGAACACGCAGCGTACCTCGTCGATCCACGTTTAACAAAGCCAGCAGTCGAAGCAAACCTAGGCACGGCGGCGATAGTCGCGATCCGTGAAGGCCTCGGCGCGCTCGCCGTGGCAGCCTCGCAATTCTCGACGAATGGACTCAACGTACCGTCAGACCTCATTCAGTTCAGAGATCGTTTCGAAGCGCGGTATGGCGATGGTGCTGTGCCCTTATGCGAGGCTCTAGATCCAGAAACCGGAGTAGGGTATCCAGGCGTATGGGAATCATCCAGCGGGCAATCCGGATCTCCGTCTCAATCGGTTCGCCGCTGGGAGGAGGGGCTTCGTCGCGCAGTTTGGGATTGTACAAGAAGAAACCACGTGGAGATCACGTTTGACGATATTGTCGGCGCGGAGATGCCAGAATCTAGAGGCGTCATTGCAGACTCACTCTTGGTGTTCGCGTCCATCGCTGCGCGTGAAGCTAGTGACATAGATAAGGGCCTCTTTAGAGTCTATATCGCCAATTGCTCCGGACCGTCGGCCGTTGGGCATTTCGGCAGGTTTTGTCTAGTGCACCCGGAACTCGCGGAATCGGTACGCGCTGCTATCTCCGTTGAAGAATCTCGCACCAACGGAGCACTCATGCCAGAAGTCGCATACCGTCCACCGCTCCGAGTTGCGAATGTTGTCGCAAGACCGCCGCTGACGACTTACGAACTCGACATTATGGGCGGGTCTCAGCTGTCAGGTGAGAAGCGGATTCTCGTGTCAGACTTGCTCGTCTCTGTTGAGATGGGACGTTTTGTGTTGCGCTCGGAGCGACTAGGCAAGGTCGTGGTCCCACGTCACACGACTGCGCATGCCGTGGCTAATCAACGGAACCTACCGATCTATCGGTTTCTTGGCGCGTTGCGGAATCAGGATCAGTTGTGCGGCCTTACGTGGCGATGGGGATCTCTAGAGGCGTTGCCATTCCTGCCGAGAGTCGTTCATGGCCGTGCTGTGCTCGCATTGGCTCGATGGTCATTGGCCGCCGCAGATCTGCGCGCGATCAGCGCGGCGCAACGCTCGACTGCGATCAGCAGCTTTCGGGAATTGCGGAGCCACTTAGGGATTCCGGCTCGATTCGCCATCCTCGATGGAGACAACGAGCTTCCGGTGAATGGCGAACGTGACAGCGACATTGACTTCTTTCTGCGAGAAGCCAGTCGCCGGACAAGAATGACGCTCGTCGAACAGTTTCCTGCGGAGGGCGAATACTGTGTAGAGGGACCCGAGGGGCGATTCCGACACGACTTCATGTTGCCGATGCGAGAGCCGAGCGCAAAGCCGGTGCATCTGCGATATGCGACACCGCCGGCGCTTCCGGTCCGTTTTGCGCCGGGATCAGAGTGGCTCTACGTCAAGTTGGTCGCAGGCTGGCTGACACTCGATCGACTGATCATTAGTGTGATACAACCGCTTGTTGATAAGTACCGCACTGAACTCAAGCAATGGTTCTTTCTTCGGTACAACGTACCTGAGCCACATCTCCGACTACGACTTCGCGCAGATAGGACGTTGCTGTGGGGAAAGGTTGTCCAAGAACTTCATGACATGTCCGTGCGGCAACTCAATGATCGATCTCTGGGTCGTTTGGAGATGGATACCTACCTACCAGAAGTCAACAGGTACGGCGGAGTCGAAGGGCTAGAGGTGGCGGAACGCTTCTTTCACCTCGATAGCGAGGGTGCCCTCGAGTTCGTGGAAATGCACGGCGCGGCTGATCAAATTGATCGGCGGATCCAAGTAGCTTGCTCGATGCTCGGCATACTGGAACGCTTATGTCCCGATGACCAGCAGATCTCGGAGGCCGCGAGATGGGCAACCTCTTCGGAAACGGCGATGACGCAGAGTGACCCTCAACAGCAACAACAAGCGCGGCGGGCGCGTAGCGCCTTGTATCGTCGCGAGCGGGCGAGGATCGAGGCCGGTTTTGGCGACAGTTCGGCGAGGTGTCTGCAAAGTGAGCGATATGTCGCGGCTATCAGCGACTTGAGACTCTTAGCGGAGCGTGGGCTTCTTACTAGACCCTTCGCTAGTGTCAGCGAGGCGTGGCTACATATGCACTGCAATCGTCGCTTTGCGAGTGACGGTAGAGAGCAAGAGTTGCTCGCCTATGATTGGATCATGCGATGGTGCGAGAGCAAGATCGCGCGAACTCGTGCCGCGGCAATGAGACAATGATGCCGGTCGCGGATCCCTGGGTACCGCTCCTCGAAGGCGACGATGCTCGTCGGGCGGAACAGATTCTCGAACTCGTCGCAGTCGACCTATCAGAACGGTTCACCCGGCTCTGCCGGGAAAGTGATAACGCGATGCTTGCCGGAGGAATGATTGGGCTAGCGCTCTTAGCGGCTTACCTTCGACGCTGGGATGCCAGCCTCGTTCCAGAAGAGACTCTAGTCGGATTCCTCAAACACGCAGTCGACATTCGCGATGAACGCGAACACAGCTCGAGCTTCTATTTCGGATCTGTTGGGCTTGCATGGACCGTCGAACATCTTCGCTCGGATTTGGACGGACTGGTGGACGAGAGTCTGTGTGACGAAGTAGACCATCTATTCGCGACTGGACTCAGCAACCGCGACTGGCGCTTCCGTTTTGAACTGTTTCGCGGCCTCACCGGCTTTGCTGCTTATCTGTTCGAACGCCAGAAATCGACTAACGTCGAAGGTGCAATTTCCGACCTCCTGAAGGCGCTGTTGGACGCAGCTGAAGAGCCGAGTAGTGGATTGCTCACGTGGCACACTGATGCGCGTCGCTTTCCGAACCCCACGGACATCTCGGATCGAAGAAGCTATTTCAATCTTGGTGTCCCCCATGGCGTGCCGGCTGCCTTTTGGACTCTCGCACACGGCGCTTGTGCACATCCTCATCTCGTCACGCAATGCGATAGTACCGTGCGATGGTTGCTTGCCCAGCGAGGATCTGAGCAATTCCCTTCGTTCGGAATGGTCGCGGGGCAGCAACCCCATCCCACATGGCTTCGTCCGGCTTGGTGCTATGGCGACCTAGGGATCGCCGGCCTGCTCGCCGGTTGCGGCGTCCTTCTTGGTAGAGGCGATTGGCTCGAAGTGAGTTCGCAGCTTGGCGAAGGGGTAGCGAACTTATGCCGGCAGAACGCGCCGTCGGCGGAAGGCTCTATCTGCCACGGATCGGCCGGGAATGGTTTAATCTTTTCGAGACTGGCCGCCGCGACTGGGAAGGCCTCATTTCGACAGGAATCTCTTTACTGGTATCGGCGGTTGATGGCGTCGTGGGATACGACGGTACCGGCAATGGACGGGCTCCGGTTTTCAAGCTCACGACCGGGGCAAAAGAGAGGATTCTTGCGAGGGACTGGCGGATCCGCTCTGGCCCTTTTGTCGGCGGTAGCCCCCATTATTCCAGATTGGGATCGTGCCCTCCTCCTTTCATAGGCCGATTCAGGACCGTGACGCTTCGGCTCGGCACTCTGGATTGAGCGGCGTTCAACCCGAGGCGAGCAAGAGGCAGGCTGCGGCAGCTGGCCGCGGAATATCGAATGTTTAGGCAGAACATACGCGCCTTGGCGCGCGCGCCCGCTTTCAGTGTTGTTGCGATGCTCTCGCTCGGGCTCGCGATCGCGGTCAATACAACGTTATATGCGTTCATTGATACGCTGGTGCATCCTTACGCACCGTATGCGGAGTCCGACCGCGTCTTCACAATTCACAGTATGGGTGCTGATCGGGCCCACCCGCTACTTGAGTCGGAGAGGCAACAGGCCGTCACTGACGGAACGCAAGCCGCCGAGCAGAAGGGGCTTTTTTTCACATGGTCCTCGATGGTTGCGATCGGCGATCATGCGGAAGACCGTGTCGTGGTCGCCGGCACGCCTAACCTATTTCGGGTGCTCGGCGTCCGCCCGCTTGTCGGGCGATCGATTGAGGGGCGCCACGACTTCGAGTCCGGCGCTGTGATAAGCTATGCGCTTTGGACCGCTTGGTATCAACGCCGGCCGCTAGACACCTTGACGATCGCAGTTGGGTCCGCCAGGTACAACGTCGTCGGCGTAATGCCGCCAGGTGTGCATTTTCCGCAGTCGACCAGCGTTTGGCTCGCGATTTCGGATGCAAATACCGAGATCCGCAGCAAATCACTGGCGTCGAGTGCGGTTATTCGTATGCGGCCTGGAGGTTCGCCGGCGGCGATACGTCGCGACGTCAATCGAGCATTTGAGCGGCTTGCGCAAAGTCACGGTGGCGTCGCAATGAGCGCAATGGTCGTGCCGCTTCGTGGGTCGAACATTCCGCTCTCGGCCTACGTGCTGACGATGGGAACTGGTGCCTTGGTACTGCTGATAGCATGCGCGAATCTGGGAACAATGCTACTTGCGCGTGGAGTGGCGCGTCGCCGTCAGGTGGCGATACGAGTCGCGCTTGGAGCGAGTCGACGAGCCATCATCGCTGATGTTCTGAGAGAATGCTCACTACTGGCCGTCGGTGGCCTGGCGGTCGGACTGTTGTTGACGTATTGGAGCATGCATGCGCTCCCTCACTGGGTTTCGTCACAAGCGCCACAGCTGGGAGACATTGCACGCTCCCCAAGCGGGCGAGTTGTTGGCTTTGCGTGCGCACTTGGCATCGCCATAGTTGGCGTTGCTGGATCGTTACCGGCCTTACGGGCCAGTCGCTCAGACCCGGCCTCAGCGCTGAAAGATGGAATGCAAGGAACTGAGCGCTCGCGAGACCGATACAATCCACTTCTCATTGTTGAAGTCGCGCTGTCCAACGGCCTGCTTACCACAGCGTGTTTGTTCGCATTTGCTGCCCATAGTCTCGTAAATTTCCATTTCTCATATTACGCGGATCGGCTAATCGTTAGTCGCTTGGAGGCGCCTGGGGCAGACATGCCCGTCGAGACACTTGAGCAGTTCTTCAGTGACGCGCTGACGCGACTCAAGGGGCTTCGCGGAGTCGAAGAAGTCGCCAGCCGAAGCGTGATCACCCCTGAAAAAAGAGTGATTGTTGCCGAGAATGGGCTCAGCGGCAACCGCTGGATAAACCTTTCGCAGGTCACGATGGTGAGTCCCGAGTACTTGCGAACGTTGGGCGTAGCAATTGAGCAAGGCAGAGACTTCGAGGCCGGCGATCGAGACGTAAGCCACGGAGTTGCGATCGTCGACGAAATGGCGGCCCGACAGCTGTGGCCGAACGCGACGCCTGTAGGGCGACAACTTAAGCTAGGTCCCGCCGAATCATCGCAACCATGGTTGCGAGTCGTTGGTGTCGCTCGACGAACGGAAATTGGACCGAGGAACGACCCGGACTTACCACCCGAACCGGACGTTTACTTTGTGAGATCTGACGCTTCGATTCGTGAGCGTCAGGTCGTCGTACGAATGGGATCAGGAGACCCGAAGCAACTTACGAGGATGGAGATGTCGATCGGGCGGAAGCTGCAGGAATTGTCACCATCGGCGGGATCACCACGTGTTAACAAGTGGCTCGAGGCGTACCATAACTCGGTCACGCGTACGACATTCCTAGCCTTTACCTTCGCAACATTTGGCGCATTCGGCCTAGGATTGTGCGCCCTAGGATTCTTCGGAGCTACAGCTTACACAGTGAATCGCCGAACCTCAGAGTTTGCGCTACGTGTTACCCTCGGCGCGAAGCCGATTGATCTTGTTTTCATAGTTCTTCATGATGCTGCGGTAGTGGTACTCGCCGGACTCGGTGTCGGAGCCCTCGCCACGCTCTGGGTGATGAGGACTGCGCGCGACGCCGTACTTAACGCGGGCGTTCACTTGGCCGCAGCGGTGGCGATTTCGGAAGCTGTGCTGATCATCGTTGCTTGCGGGGCATGTTTTTGGCCGTTGATTCGAGCAGTTCGGGTGAACCCTTCTGATGCGCTTCGCGCAAGGTGATTCCGTGAAATCGGCGGTATTTGTCTCGCGATGCGCGACTGCTCTCAAGCAACCAATCGTGAGATCGGCGTGCGAAAACGGAAGAGTGATGACTTCGCGTCTGGCTCTGTCAACAATCATGATTGGCGTGCACGGGCCGTGCCCTACACGATTAGACCGCGATCAATAACGGCTCTTTGGACTGTGTGTCTGACTTCAGCTGTATTGTCATCAGGGTGTCGGGTGATCCAATGTCCACCGGCAGCTGAAAGTTACGCGACTATAAGCCTTAAGCGATCTGATAATGCCTTACAGATTGCTGGAGAAGTTCGGACCGCTGCTGGCGTGCGTTTGAGGCACGCACTCGTTCGCCTCCGTGAACCAGGCGCATTGTGGCACGCTGCTGATACTCGCGGCGAGTTCGTTTTACGTGCGAGCGAGCCCGGGACATACGTGCTCGACATCGCGGCCGATGGTTATCCAACGGCATCCGGTGCTATGACGATTAGCACTAACTCCGGCCTCTTCGCTTCGATTGTAATGGACGGCGACCGGCTTGCCAGAACGGAGAGGGCGTGCCGAACTAAGTAGGCGAGCATCGAGAAGATGGCTGGTTGTTCGCGTCGAGGTACAGCGGGCTGCGAGCTCAGAGGTAGCCTGAGGACTTAGGAGAGGCGGGAGTGTGGAAATCAGCGGTCAACGAGACGACTAGCGCTGACTCGATCGCGAGAAGCCGGTATAGCGACACGCTTGTCGCTCGGAGAGCTCGGCGGTCACCATGGCGTGGGTGACGGCCGTCCGCCGCTGCTCGGGCGTCACCACTGTTTTCCCAGCAGGTCCTTCACGACCTGGAGATTTAGCGCCTGATCGGCGACTAGCCGCTTAAGCCGCCGATTCTCTTCCTCAAGCGCCTTGAGCCGCTTCGCGTCGCTCACCTGTAACCCGCCGTACTTCTTCTTCGAGCGATAGAGCGTTTGCTCGGTCACGCTGTGGCGCCGCACCAAGTCAGCGACTTTGCCGCCAGCGTCCCACTCCTGCAGGATCCCGACAATCTGCTCTTTCGAAAACCGGCTCTTCTTCATCAGTCCTCCTTGGGCTGAGGACTGACATTATGTCTGGATCAGTTTCCGGGGGTCACATCTGAAGTGGCTCCGCTTCTCTGTACAACCGACGGGGCTTGGATAAGTGGATCGGCGGGCGGGGTTAGGCTGCTGCGGTGAGGGACAGTGAGGAAAAGTACACGTCGTCCGGGGTTCGATCGGTCAGGCTCGAATGGGGGCGGCGGGTGTTGTAGAGCGTGAAGTAGCGACCAATGCCGGTGGTCGCGGCGGAGACGGTGTCGTAGGCGTGCAGGTACACTTCTTCGTACTTGAGCGAGCGCCACAGCCGCTCGACGAAGATGTTGTCGCGCCAGCAGCCCTTGCCATCCATGCTGATCCGAATGCCCTTGTCGATGAGCAGTCCGGTGAAGGCAGCGCTCGTGAATTGCGCCGCTTGATCGGTGTTCATGATCGTTGGGCATCCGTAGCGCGCGATGGCCTCTTCGACCGCAGCGATGCAGAAGGCGCTCTCAAGGGTGATCGACGCGCGCCAGCTGAGCACCCGCCGACTGGCCCAGTCGAGCACCGCGACGAGATACACAAAGCCGTGCGCCATCGGGATGTACGTGATGTCCATCGCCCACACGTCGTTCGGGCGCGTGATCGTTCGGTGACGGAGCAAGTACGGGAACACCGGATGGGCGCGATGCCGGCGACTCGTGCCGGGCTGCGGACAGACGGCGGCAATCCCCATGTGCTGCATCAACGTGCCGATGCGCCGGCGACCGAGGCCCGGATACTCGGGGCGGAGGAGTCGGCGCAGCATGCGCGCGCCAGCGAAGGGAAAGTCCAAGTGCAGCGCATCGATCCGGCGCATCACCGCGAGATCGAACACCGACATCGGGCGCGGCACGTAGTACACGGCGCCGCGGCTGATCCCGAGGGCCTCGGCCTGCCGCGTGATCGGCAACCCATGCGTCCGGTCGATCATCGCTTGGCGCTCAACAGGCCGGCCTTGCCGAGCGCGCGTTCTAAAAAATCATTCTCGAGCGCCAGCTCGCCAATCTTCGCGTGCAGGGTCTTCACATCGACCGGTGGGTCGACCGCTTGATTGCCAGGGGCGAAGAGCGCGGCGGCGCCGGCAAGCAGTTGGTCCTTCCAGGCAGTGATTTGGCCGGGGTGCACATCAAATCGCTTCGACAACTCGGCGAGCGTGCCTTCGTTCCGCACGGCGGCCAGAGCCACCTTGGCCTTGAACGCGGGGGCATGATTCCGACGGGGGCGCTTCGACATCAGGGGAGCTCCTAGGTTGTGGCGAACATGTCGCCGACGGAGCCCGCTTGTCCACTTACCCGACTTGTTCAGATTTCCGGAGCCACTTCAATCAGCGAGGCCCTCGCTGAGATCGAAGGCACGCTCGCCGAACTCGTGCAGCGCGTCGGCGTCCACTCGAGCAAAGCATCTCGTCGCGAAACGCCATTCGCTAGTCAAATGAACCCGTGGCGTCACCGGTTTTCGGCGGGCTCCGAATGCCCCCAAAAATGCAAGACTCGACGCTGAACCGTACTTCGTGGCAATTTCGTACGCATCGGGAACCTACGACGCGTTAGCAAGCATTTCATACGCGGCGATCTTTGCCGCAAGGTGCCCCGAGACGCACTGCACGACTAGCTCCGAGACACCAAACTGATGAGCCAGTTCCTCCAGCTGCTCGCGGCACTCGGACGCAGTACCAACGAAGTTTGGGCTCGGGAATCCTCCGCTATCGCGGCCAGAATTGGGTTTGAAGATCCGTGAATCGGCTTTCGTCATGCGTGCCCACTCAGTTTGCGCGGCGGTCGCAGTTCCCGCGCACGCACCAATGCAGGTGATCACCGCTTCCGGGTCACCTTTGCCGGAAAACGAGTCGCGATAAGCAGAAAGTATCGACGTCGACGCCGTCTGTCCCTTGAGCTGTGGCAGGTAAACACTATATGCGAACTTGAGTCCGCGGCAGCCGGCGTTGCGCGCGGAGGTCCGGTCTAACGAGCAAATCCAGACAGGTGGAGGCGCTGGCGCGCGTACCGATTTGACCCGTGCTCCATTCTGAGCTGTTCCATCAAAGTATGCCAATAGTTCGGCCGTTTTCGCTTCTATGTCGTCACTGCCTGGCAATGCAAGAGCCTGGTCGACTTCCGGGCGCGAATCGCGGCCGCCGATAAGTCCGAGATCGAATCTGTTAGGAAACAGCGACTCAAGCAGACTAGCATCCTCAGCCAGCTTCAACGGATTGTAGTAGCGGAGTCGCACGCCGGCCGTCCCAACACGAATGCGTGTGGTCAGCGATCCCGCAATCGCTGTTACGAGCAACGGACTAGCGCTCTGTGAAGGTCCCCGGTGCTCAGTCGACCAAAACCGCCGGTAACCCGCCGCCTCAAGTTTCGGTACAAGGCGACTCGTCCAGCCCGGCGACTCTATCTCCGTAGCGGAAAGTTGCGTCATTGCCACGATACACTAGGTGAATTGACACCTCTCCGCACTGCATTGCTGGGCGAGCTGGCGTACTAGAGAGTGTCCATTAAGAAAAGCCGAACCCACGGGCCGGGGTGGCCGTTGGCCCACAATAAGGCCAATCCGACTCCCGCAGATCCTGCCAGAAGCCCGGAGGAAGGTGACCTTGAGAGAGTCCGGTCCTTGGTCGAGCGCAGGAACGTATAGCCGGCCGTCACATCCTTCGAACCCGCGTCCAACAACATCGACGCGAATCGACGCGAGCGCCCGTCGAGCGTCGATTCGCCGGTCAGCCCATGCAATGCGGAACAGCCAACGACCGCCCCTGCCAGCCCATGACACAAGGACGTATCAACGTATGAGCTGCCGTCGAACCCGTGCGCCACATTCATGACTAACGGCATCGCGTAATCTCTTATGCGCGAGTCACCTGTTGTTTTGGCCGCATGGATTAGTGCCAACGAGACTCCGATGTCTCCCCAACACCAACTTGGGGCCGGCACCCCCCATGTCTGCTGATTTCGATCCATCATTCGGGGGCAGCATGGCTTCCCGGGCGTAAACTCCAGAGGAGGCAACGCGCGTGACGCTTCGACGAGAAGCTCTCGAGCTCGCGCTGAATTAAGTCGTTGATAGACACGCGATAAGAATCCGATGACCCCGGCTGAACCGTGCGCGAGCCCGATTGGGATCGCGCCATCGTAGCTCGTAGGACGAGGACCTCCGACGTCGCTGTCGAAGTGCGACGACACCCAAGCTCTACCTCGAACGATTGCCTCGGACTTATCCCAAAGCCGTTCGACGATTGTATTGAGGATCTGCTTCGCCGCTGGCCGAGGCAGGCGAGTCAGAGCGTAGAGTCCGATTCCCGACAGCCCGACTATTATATCAACGCTGACATCAGAAGTCGTGCGAATCCATGCAAGAAGCAACTCGTCGAATTCGTCGCATGAATCGTACTCCGCCGGTTCGAAAATCCCCTGTTTGTAAGCGTAATTGATTGCCCATGCGGTCCCCGTCGAACCGGAAAACAAACCAAAGTGCAGTGGTACAGTTTCAAGCCGGGTCGCTGCCCGATCAATAAGCAAGCGAGCAGTCGATAAATCGTTGGCACTCCGCGCACGGCGCGCCATCTCGACAAAAAACAAGGCCGTTCCCGCTTCGCGAGTGCACAACTCGCCCGACGTATACTCATTGTCAAGATCAGTCGTCCATTGATCGGATTCTATCATGGTACGAATGTCGCTGGCGATGAAATTGATCATGCCCTCAATGCCCACCTTAAGCGGCATTCGCGGATCTCTCCGAATCAATGTTGTCACCGTGAGTCGCGTCGCTGGAGTCGGAACGCGAAACCGACTCCGCGCACTGTTACGAGCGCCTTCCTTAGGCCGATTCGGGCTAACTTTTTTCGAAGTCTGCTTACGGCGACCGTGACTACTTCGCTATCAGTCACCGTGTTCGCGCCCCAGGCATATATCCGGAGCTTCGGGGCCTCTACTGGCCTTCCGGCGTGTTCGACGAGACACCGAAGTATACCGAACTCGCGCCGAGATAATCGTATCGCGTCGTCGCTAACTCCGACTTCGTGCGCAGCCAAATCAAACCAAACAGGGCAATCGCACTCTTGATGATTCGCGTCGTAGAGTCGACGTACCAGTGCCTTTAGGCGCTTTGCTGAAACGGGCCAACGGGCCCACACGACATCGTCTTGCGCCTGCGAATTCCCCCGTGCTATCTCGATGGGAGATGGGGACAACATCAGAATTGGCCCGTCATACCCGTAACCTTGCGCCCGTAGCAGCGAGCCGACCGCGTCCTGTGCCGACGCTATTACGATTACTGCGCGATTACGAAGCGCAAATGCGATGTGACGAGTGTCTAAATTCGTCGATAACCGAAACTCAACGCCGGCCTCCTCGGCAATACGGCAAAGGTCTGCCAGGCGCGAAGGGGCCTCCGAAACCAGCACACAACGCACCACCCAGCCTCCAAATGAAACCGCTGGAATGTGACGAGAGACGAGTTTGCGAGAATAGGCATTTAGCAAGTTAATGTCAATATGCTCGCGCGTACGCGCCCTGAGCTCGCCTCAATGCTGCGATCAGGCAGCTAGCGCCAGAAATAGGCAAACATTAAATCTCTCTAATATTGCGCGCGAGATCTGGCAGTTGATGGCGTATTTGCAAGGCGCCCTCGCGGGTCGGCTGTGCTGAGCGATTGTGCTCTCCGTTCGATCCCACACCCCTCGCCGCGGCGCCCAGTAGCCGCTCTGGCGGGGCACCGTCTCACAACGGCCGCCGCAGCCAGCGAAGGCTATTTATGCGATGCCAGTGCGGCCGATGGATACGCCATCGACCCTTCGCGCTCGAGGAGCGCTCAAGACCATTGTAGCAATGACAAGAGGGACGTCCCGCGTGGACGCCCCCCTCTATGTCTCCACGGATCCAGCGCCTAGCAGAGCCATCGGAGCAGAGCGGGGAGACATCAGGACATTGGGAGAGGTGGTCTGACGGATTAAGACAGGTCAAGCGGCGTCGATAAGTGGAATGGCGCGGTGTGAATCGGTGCGCAGTTCAGGCAGGGCAGTAAAGTACACGCTATCCGGGATTCGAGAGCGGAGCCCGCGGTGCGGGCGACGTTGATTGAAGAACTGGAAATAGCGCGTGAGGCCGGCCCGGACGTCAGACACGGTCTCATAGCCATAGAGGTACACCTCCTCGTACTTGACGGAGCGCCAGAGCCGCTCGACGAAGACGTTGTCGCGCCAGCAGCCTTTGCCATCCATGCTGATCTCAATCTGCCGACGCCGCAGCACGTTCAGGAACTCGAGGCTCGTGAATTGGCTGCCCTGGTCGGTGTTGAAGATCTCCGGACAGCCATAGCGGGCCAGCGCCTCCTCGAGCGCCGCGACGCAGAAATCGCTGGTGAGGGTTGGCGACAGCCGCCAGCTCAAGACCTTTCGACTCGCCCAGTCCATCACGACGACGAGATAGACAAAGCCACGCGTCATCGGGATGTACGTAATGTCCGCAGCCCAGACGTGATTCGGCCGGGTGACGGTG
>Ga0326726_10001705_pt1 | contig 20437 bp, 22 predicted proteins | sample MHFenrmetagenome_2_FD_207603 | JGI IMG/M metagenome (GOLD analysis project Ga0326726, IMG submission 207603) | Lab enriched peat soil microbial communities from Michigan Hollow, Ithaca, NY, United States - MHF15MN | ecosystem: Environmental > Terrestrial > Soil > Wetlands > Peat | place: USA... | reverse complement strand
ACTGTCTCCGGCGCCCACGGGATCGACGGGCGAGAGGATCAGGAGTCCGGGAATTTCCTTGAACCCCTGATGGTCGAACACCACACATCCGTGCTCACCCCTGGTCAGGAAGACGGGCTTCCCCCATCGCCGGTAGAGCCGTGTGGCGAGGTCCTCCATCTCCCGCGAGTCGGGAAGATCCGGCGCAGCTCCGCCGGTCCCGATCAAGCGGGCGCCCTCCGCCGCATTGAGCTTTCGAATTGCACCGGCGTACTCATCGGGATAGTGCCGGGAATCCACGACAAAGGGCTTCTCAGGGTGGCTCCTGATGAGTGACCGCAGTTCTGCCCTGAATTCAGGGGTGTGGAGACCGCGGATTACCTGCTGGTTGATGATGACGAGATCCAGGCGCGGGAGGGCGGATGTGAGCTTCTCCAGCAGGAGCTCTGCGGTCGAGGGATGAAGCTGGTCGAAAGCTCCGAAATCGAGCCGGTGCTGTTCCTGCTCCCGTTCATAGGGCTTCATGTAGACGTGCGTGTCCCAGTTATCCCCCTGTGTCAGCAGACCTCCGGTATCTACCCCTTTCGCATTGAGGAGGCTCGTCATCTCCTCGCCAAAAGGATCCCGGCCGATAACACCGAAGGCCGAGAGCCGGATGGCTCCCATGGCCTGCAGATTGCCTGCCACGTTGCCGGCTCCGCCAAGCGAATAGCGCTGGTTCCTGACCGGACGGGTGGATAACCCCGTTTCAAGCGAGGTTTCCGCTGCGCCCGGTTCCAGCAGCAAATAGACATCCAGGCAAAAATCTCCGAGTATCCCGATGTCCACCCGGCAGACTTTGTCGAGCAGGTCCACCAATTCCTGACGATTCATTGTAGCGCTCCCGCTGCAAGACCTTGAACAAAGGTTCTGCGCATTAGCATGAAAAGGGCCAGCGGCGGCAGACTGAAGAGTACTGCCGCGGCCGACATCTGATTCCAGACATCCACGTATTCACCGACAAAGAGGCCTATCCCGACCGGGATTGTCCGGGTCGCATCGGACGACGTGAGGATCAGCGCAAAGAAGAATTCACTCCAGGATCCAAGGAACGCGAAGAGGGCGGTCGCGCCAATACCGGGCAGTGCCAGAGGGAGTATCACCCGACGGAGCGCACTGAGCCGGGAACAGCCGTCGATCAGCGCCGCGTCTTCCACCTCTCCGGGAATTCCCAGAAAGAACCCGTACAGCAGCCAGATGACGAAGGGAAGGAGGACCGCCGTATGGACCAGAATGAGTCCGACGTGAGTGTCGTAGAGCCCGCTCTCCCTCATCAACTGGAACAGCGGGATGATCACCGAAGCGCCGGGGAGCATTTGCGAGAGGAGAAAGAGAAGAAGGAAAAGGCGTTTCCCCGCAAAGCGGAATCGGGCGAAAGCGAATGCCGCGAGGCTCCCGACGAGGAGTGTGAGGATGGTCGCGGAAGAAGCCACAATGAGACTGTTCAGCGCATACGTCGAGAAGGGAAGATAGAAAAACATATCACCGTACGGCTTCAGGCTCATGTTGGGACTGATCCATTCCGGGGGGTGCCTGTTCACTTCCGTGAGCGGCTTCAGCGATGTGGAGAAAGTCCAGAGAAACGGGAGGAGAACAAGCACTGCCAGAACGATCAGGAGGAATACCAACACGGCCTTTTTCATGTGGCGTCCTTCCGTGGGGCAACCCTCAGATAGAGGAGGGAGAGGAAGAGCAGCAACGTGAAGACCACGATGGAAAGCGCCGAGCCTTTTCCCAGGTCAAAATGAACGAAAGAGAATTCCCTGACGAGGACAGGCAGGACCATAGACGAATTGATGGGGCCTCCTCGTGTCATGACAAAAACCATATTGAAGTCGTTGAAACTCCAGATCACGCCCAGAAGGAGGAGAACGGAGGAAATGGATCTCAGGTTGGGAAGGGTGATATGAAAGAACCGCCTGAGCGGTGTCGCGCCGTCAACCGCTGCCGCCTCGTACTGTTCAAGGGGTATAGCCTGCAGGCCTGCCAGGAACATGACCATGGCGAACGGATAGAACTGCCAGACTCTCGCCACGATAACGCAGAAGAGAGCAGTTCGGGGATCTCCCAGCCAGGCAAAACCACCTCTGGCAATGCCCGCACTGGAGAGCCAGTGATTGACGATACCGAAGTTGTCATTCAGGAGCCATTTCCAGGCAAACCCCGCCACCACCGGTGAAATCACCCAGGGAATGGTGTACAGAGCGGCGGCGACGTGGCTGATCCTGCCGATCTTCAGATTGAGCAGGAGGGCGAAGCCCAGGCCGATGAGGAGTGCGAGAAGAGTTCCTGCCACAGCGTAGACGGCCGTGTTTCGGAAGCTGAGCCAGAAGAGGCTGTCATCGAATACATGCGCGTAGTTGCGCAGACCGACCCATCCGCCCCCGGACCGCACCAGGCTGACATCCTTGAAACTGTTGATCAGGTTCTGGAACAAGGGGTAGACGAGAACAAACGCGGTAAAAAGAAGTGCTGGTCCGAGGAGCACGTATGGCGTCGATTTCTTCATTTCTTCCCTTCGATAATTCTCCGGGCCTCATCTGCCGCCTGATCCATGGCCTCCTGCGGCGACAGTTCCCCCACAATCGCTTTCTGGCCGTACGGCGCGATCACATTGTTGGCAATGGCGATGATATTCGGATGCGCAGGCCACGGCCGGGCATGTTTCAGCTCGTTGACATACATCGGCAGGTCTCTGACCTGTTTTGCCTCTGGACTGTTCAGCGCATAGTCGGTAGTTGCGATCGCCCCCAGATCGTTCCGTATCCAGGCCATGTCGGCTTCTTCATTTCGCAGATACTTGACGAGCTCCCAGGCTTCGTTCAGATGCTTCGAGCGAGCGTTGATCGAGTACATCACCATATCCTGGAGTGTCGGTGCGGTATCATACTGATCGACCATGTCGTCAGGAACCGGGACAGGGACGGCATAGAAGTCTTTCCCGGGGCTCTTTTCGCCGACCATCCCCCGGAACCAGGGACCTTCGATGCTCATCGCCGCCCTGTTGCTGCAGAAGAGGTCGTTCATCTCCGACAGGGTATAGGCCAGAAACCCGGGAGTAATGGAGTGATCGAGCTGGTACATGTCGGCGAAGAGCTTCACCGTGGCGACGCCCCTGGGTGAATTGAACTCGATTCTTGTGAGGTCCTCCGACATGATGTTGACGCCGGCCTTGTAGAGAAACGGCGCCAGTCGATACGCGAACCCTCCCTTGTCTCCGCCAAGAAGAACGAGGCCGTGTTGATCCGCTACTCCGTCGCCATCAGTGTCTTTCGTGAGGCGCTTCGCGGCCTCTCTGAACTGTGACCACGTTTTCGGGGGGGCGATTCCTTCTTTGTCGAACAGGTCCTTGTTGCAAACCAGAACAAAAGCAATGGCGGAGGAAGGCAGACCGTAATAGTTGTCCTTATACCTGGTCGATTGGAGGAAGTGGGGGACGTACCACTTCCTGACCTCCTCGAAGTCGGGGAACTTGTTGAGGGGATAGTAGTGTCCGGCTTCACCGAATTCAGCCGCATAGTTGGCATGCACATTGACAACATCGGGACCTGCGCCGGCGCTGAAATCGGCGTAGAGGAGCTCCCTGATCATGTTCCAGCTCTTCTGGCTCTGCACCACTTTGATGCCGGGGTATCTTCTTTCGAAGGAATCCACGCGCTGCCGGAGCCATTCCATGAGCTTCGGCATCCCTCCGAAGTTCCAGTCATGGATTTCGACGACGCCGGTCTTTGGGCCGCAGGAAAGGGAGATCAGGGCCAGGATCAAGGCGGAGAGGGCTTTCTGTCTCATGCGAGGCTCGTGGGCAAGTGATCAGGTGGCCGCAGCACGCGCGGCATTGACGAAGGCGATGAAATTCTCCGGAGGTGTTCCATGCAGCACCGCGTCGGCGGTGGAGAAGATATGGGGGTAGCCGCGAACCGCCCGGGCCATGTTCCGCACTTCCTCCGTGATCTGTCCGGGCGAACCGTCGCGCAGCAGCCGGAGGTTGAGATTCCCTTTCGTGCATATTCCCCGATCGATGCACCGCCGCGACTCTGCCAGGTCGTTATCACCCTCGGGTGGCGGGGCGATCGTTTCAATGACATCGGCGCCCAGTGTGTTGAACGTGCCATCCTGTATGAGCTGATGGGTGAAACCACAGTTGTGGTACCAGAAGAGGCCGGCATGACGATGGGTCCACTCCGCAAATCTCCGGATAGACGGGAGATCCATAGTTGCGAACAGCGCAGGGGAAGTCATTTCGAGACCGTAACTGGAATCGCTCATGAAGTCGATCCCTTCGCGCAACGCGATCGACATAATAAAGAGGGATGCCTGAGAGACCGCTTCCATGCTCCGGGCGAAGACGTCTTGCCAGTCATTCCAGTGGTAGAAGATGTTCGAGGGGTTGATCTGGTAGCCGAGCCAGGACGGATGGGGATGTCCCAAAACGATGACGCCCTCCTCGCCCACAATTCGGCGCCAGGTCCGGAAGTAGTCGCAGATTTCCTCCTTACGGGAGGCCACCTGCTCGCAAACACGGACGAGCATCTCATGGTCGGCCAGGGTCTGCACCGGGCAGCCAGCATCATCATTCCAGGGAACCTCTTCACGGGGAGAACGGCGCACCCACTCCCCTTCCGGGGTACTGATAAAGCGGACGGCCACGTCGCGGGTGGAGCGGGATTCATCGACGCGCCAGTTGAATATCAGACCCGTACAATCGGTCATGAACATCGGTTCATAGCCGAGTTCGTGTGCCAGGGTGATTTCATTCTGCACGGCATCGTCGGTGACGGGCAGATGCAGAAACGCGAGGGTCGCCCTGATGACGTCGGCGTGCGGCAGGAAAGGGGAAACGACAGGCCCGGAAGATCCGGGATCTCTGATGTACGAGAGGAATCGTTGTCGTGGCGATGCGCTCATTGATGGAATCCGGGCCCGGTCATCGATCTTCAGCGATGATCCGGTCGACAACGATCTGGCGCATCTCCGGGGAGAGGCTGGCGAAATAGGCGCTGAATCCCGTGACGCGCACGACCAGGTCCGGGTGCTTGCTTGGGTCTTTGTGCGCTTCCAGTATCGTCTTCTTGTCGATGATGTTCATGTTGATCTGGGTGCCGCCGAGGTCGAAATGCGTCCTGATCAGGTTGGCAACGGTGTCGACGTCTTCCCTGTTCCTGGAGAGGCCTGGATCGAGCTCGATCTGCATGGGGGCGGTGTTGCCGTAGCCGGGCTGGATTGCGGCGACTACAAGTGCCAGGGCCGTCGGTGCGGCGTCTTTGCGGAAACCGGGGTCGGGATTCGGCCCGTGAGAGATAGGGGCCTTCGCGTGGCGCCCGTTTGGCGTCGGGCCGACGTCTTTCCCCATGGCGATGGTCGCTGCCCACGAGAATATGCCGGGGACCATCGTGAAGCCGCCCGGCGTCGTCTTCTCTTTGACGATGGCCGTAAACGTGCGTGCGATGGAGCGACCATACGTGTCGGCCTCCGAGCCGCCGCTTCCATAGCGCGGGATATTTCTCATCATCAGTCTGGCGCGCTCTCCGTCCGGCCCGGCCCAGTCGGCGTCAAGCAGGCGGATCAATTCCTTCCAGGTGAGCTTCTGTTCCTGCTCGATCCGCTGTTCCACCGCGGCGAAGGAATCTGCCACCGTTGCCAGACCGGCGGCATCGACGCAAAGATTATAGAATTCCACCCCCCCGTGAGATGCATCGCGCCCCTTCTCGATGGGACCGTAGCAAAGGAGATCGAGGTGCAGTTCGGGAAAAACCCGGTACATGTGTTCGAGGTGAAAATCCAGGCCTCTGGCAATGACCGCGACGCTTCGGCGGAGGTGTTCGACAAAACCGTTCCACAGTTCGTCCACGCAGGGTATGACGCCCGGGTCTGAGGCCATTTCCCTGAGGGCCACATCGAACACTGCAGCAAGATTCACTTTGACACAGTCGTTAACGGTATACTCTCTGCCGGGAATGGCGCACCAGTGGCACCCCGAATACGCCCGTTGCCGTCCCAGTTCGATGGGATAGCCATTGCGGGCAAACCCTTCACTGGTACGGTCCACGCCGAGGAATTTCGGAATGCCGGTCCTGTCCTCGAAGAGGATTTCCACTCCGCGCCGCAACAGGTTCGGGTCGACGTTTTTGCCAACGCTGACTCCCACGTTGACCGGAACCTTCAGCCGGTGGGCTGCTTCCAACACGAGGTAGGAGAGGGCGTTTGTCGTGTCGTTCCCCGCTGCATCGGGGCCGCCCAGCTGCGTGTAGCTGGTGTCCATGACGAAGTGGCAGGCGAGATGGAAAATCGCTTCCTCGTCGCTCAAAAGGCCGCGATCCCTCTCCCGCCTGTAAAAGGGATAAAGAAACTGATCGATGCGCCCGAGCGAGCCCCCCATGTTGTAGATCTTTCCTGCCATCTGATACCAGAGCATCCACTGGCATGCTTCACGAAACGTCTGCGGAGGACTGGTCACCAGGCTTGCGTTGATATCGGCAATCTCCAGGAGGTTCTGGCGCAACTGCGCGTTCTCCTCGTGCCCGGCCATTGCCCGCGCGGCGGTGGCATGGTGACCGATCCAGGACTGGAATCCCCTGACGACATGTTCCAGGCCATCGTAGAGTTCCCGTGCCTCCTCGTCGGTGTTCACCGTCCGATAGCGTTGAATCTTCTCGAGAATTCCCGCCCAGCCGAGCGTGAGGCCGATGGTCATCTCCTGGCAGAAATGCTGGACGGCCCCGATACCGGGATGGACCTTGTATCTGTTCTGTTCTTCGTGCAGATGGGAATAGTCGAAGTCGGGATTCCACGCCGGATCGCGGTAGGAGAGAAAATGGGCCACGTACCCTCCCGCCAGGGAACTGACAGGATCGACATAGGGAGGATGGATTTCGAGCAGTTTCCGGAAATTCTCGCCGCACGCCCTCGCCCCGAAGATCCCGCCGGAAGGGTGGTTGCTCTCGGGGACGAAATCCGTCAACACCGCATCGGTCATCGACAGGCCGGAGCCGCTCACGATTCGGATAATTTTCCTGGATTCGGGGGGTGGCAGCATGATGGGGAGGTCGTCCATGTCCATGGAACCGATCACGCGCCACTTCTCTTCGGTGTGCCGCATCTTCGTCGCACGCAGCATCTCGATGCGTTCCCGGAAGGTGAGTTCATTCGCCGCAACCAGTGTCATGGTTCCCTTTCCAACATAATGGACTGCTGCCGGCCTACCGAATACGGGCCGCGATGCCGCATCCCATTGCCACGTTCGCCAGAACGGACATCCTCTCCCTGGTGGGAGGTTGGATCGCCGAGGCCTCGTACTTCAATCCCAGGCTGGAGTACTTATCGGAAGCCAGTCGGTGGAATGTCAGCAATTCGTACGCAATCCCTTCTTCAGCGGTCCCGCCGTTCGCTCTTCGCAGATCGGCCAGTTCCCGCACGAATGAAGCAATGCGTCGGACATCCTCTTCGGAATCGTTCACGCCCGGCACGATCGGTGTGCGAATGACCATTGGCTTTCCAGTGAGCGCAACCCGGCGCGCGTTGGCAAGGATGCGGTCGTTGGTTCTGCCGGTGGCTTCCCTGTGCTTATCCGGCGCCATATGCTTGATGTCCATGATGATCAGGTCGGCGACGGGCAGAAGTGCCTCGAGGGAGTGCCACGGGTACTCACCGCAGGTCTCGAGGGCAGTATGGAGCCCTTCGCGTTTGCATTCTTCCAGCACTCGCCGCGCGAAATCGCCGCTCAGGGCGGGCTCTCCACCGGAAAGAGTGACGCCACCGCCGGAGGACTCGTAGAAAGCTCTGTCCGCCAGAACCTCTTCCATGACCTGTTCAACCATCATCATCCGGCCATTGAGCTGAAGCGCCTGGGGGTAGCAGGTCTCGACGCATTTGCCGCTCACCCGGCACCGATCACGCAGGAAGGCGTGCACGCCGTCGTGCAATTCGTGGGCGGAGTTCGGGCATGCCGTGACACATGCTCCGCAGGCGATGCATCGAATGGCGAAATATTGAATTTCAGAGGAGGGGCGTCTCCCTTCGGGGTTATGGCACCAGAAGCAGTGCAGGGAGCAACCCTTGAGAAATACTGTTGTCCGTATACCCGGCCCGTCGTGGATGGAGAAGCGCTGAATTTGAAAAACGGCACCTGTCTTGCTCATAAAAGGCTTCTCGCGCTTTCCGGGTGAACGGTTTTGTCAGGGGGAAGCAGAAAAGGCGTCTTTCACCCATCAGGAGGGAACGAGACGCCTTTTCAAAGAACCGACAGGATCAAGGTAGGTGGTGCGGAGGGAAAAATCAAATGAGGAGGGAAGGGACTTCAGCTCAGCTCCTCGTACAGCATCATCACGAATGATGAATGCGAGGATACGCGTTCACACCATGGGGGACCATTATTTTCCCTTTTTCGACACCAGTGGGATGCTCTCAGTCGACTTTTCCGGCCCGAGCAAGATCGCTATCCATCGCGTGCTTTCGCTGTTCTCAAAGGCAAACTTCAGGCTCATGGTAAGGGGTATGCAGAGGACCACGCCGATCGGACCGAGCAGGCTTCCCCAAAAGAGCAGAGAGAGAAAGACGACCAGAGTAGACAGTCCAAGTTTGCGGCCCATAAGCCGCGGCTCAACCACGTTTCCGAGCGTGAAACCAACGACGAGATAACCGGCAGCGGCGAGCGCGGCAGGTCCCACACCGAGTTGAAGGAGCGCCAGTAGCACCGCAGGAATGGCGGCCATTATTGGACCCAGATTGGGTACGTAATGAAGCAGAAAGGCCAGGAAACCCCAGAGAACGGGATAATCTACACCAAGGATGTACAACCATATTCCCAGTGTCACCCCCCCGATCAGACTTATGATCGTCTTGATGACCATGTAACGCCTGATATCATTGACAAACTTCGTGTACTGGGGAAAGGCGCGTTGAGGATCACCGAGTACGGAACGGAGCTTGATGGGGAAGCTTGAGGCCTCAAGAAGAATGAAGGTTACCGTGAGCAGGATCAGCAGGATGTTGGGCGCTAAGCCCATCGCTGTGAGGAAGCCCGCAGTCAGGCTCATCACCGCCCCGGGATTGAGGTACTCAAGCAAGGCCTTATCCGTGATTACGATATGATTGCTGGCCAGGAACGCCTTGAGCGCCAGGAGTTGCTCGTGCAGTCGTTTCTGATAAACAGGCAACGCATCGGAAAAGGTACTCAGGGACGCGCCCAATACTCCACCAATAATCAGCAGAAGAGTAATCATGCCTGCCAGTACGATCATCACCGCTACAAAAGTAGGAACATGTTTCCGTCCAAGCCAGAGTACCAGCGGCGTTCCGATGAGAGCGAGGAAGACAGAGACGAGGCACAATGCAATAACCGCCTGTGCCTGATTGATGCCATAGATGATGATCACGAGCGTTGCCGCGATGATGAGAAGGCGCGTTCCGCGATCAGAATTACTCTGTTCAGTCATAAGGAACCATTTCTGCTTCACTCAAAATCCAACAACATCCCCCACTCCGCTGCGAAGTGCGAACCACGCAAATTCCGTGAACAATTCAACGCGCTTCCGCGTATATTTCACCTCACCGATCTTTATCGAACCCGACTTATCCGGCACATTGGTCCCGCGGAACTTGAAGTTGTTGGCAATGAACGAAGCGATACCGTCAAAAAAGCCCTTTTCGCTTCCCGTATGTTTGTTAATGGCTGCAAAGGTCAGGTCTCTGTACACTGCCCGCACGTTACCGCTGGCGCTGCCCGAAACAACCTTGATCTCGTAGGTTGCCGCCTGAAGGACACCCGCCTTGATGCGCATCTGCTCGGCTGTTTCAAGGAATGGATTGAGCGCACTGAGATCCATTCTGCTCAGCGAACCTGAGTATTGGAACGAGAACTCCGGCGATGCCACCGGCAATGATATATGCACATTCATTGTCCCGGCCTTCATGAAAATCCCCTGTGCGTGAATGACTATAGCGGCACCGCGGTCGCCATGATTGGCGATCCCTTCTGCCAATATCTGTATGCTATCAACCGTTATCAAGGCCGGCTTCGCGCCAACCGCAAACCTCTCACCGTACTCCAGCCGTCCGTTCATTATACTCAGGGTAGCGACCTGCAGGGTTCCCTTTATCGAGGAAAGAATCTCGTTCGGCATACGGGGACTTGAAGTGTCTTGGGGGAAGGGCTTGTCCTTGTTAATCAGCGCGTCGAGGAACGCATCATGGATGTGGGCGGAACGGGCACGGTAGTTCTTCCCTTCCAGCAGTTCGAGACATGCCACTCCCATTACCCTGGCATGTGGAACAACGAGGCGAAACCGGGTTTTTCTGAATTTGCTTCCCGCAAAGAATTGTTCATCCTCGCCCGGAGGATGAAGCTTCAGGCCTTCAACGGCGACCTCTGAATCCGGCACTGATACACGCAGAAATCCGCAACGAAGCTCATACTGTTCCTGTGGAAAGTTCAGCACGATATCGTGTGCATCTATCACGGAGTTAGCAAAGTCATTCGGTGCAAGACTTCCTCCCCAGAGTAGATGCATCCAGCCGATCCCGCTCACGGAGAACGGACCTATGGTGCTCGAGAATGTGCTATCGACTGCGCTCAGCACAACGGAGTCAAAACCGACGCGGTTCTTTACGACGCTGTAATTCATGTCGGCGATACGTATCGAGTATGCGGGATACGCCTCAGCAAAAGCCTTTATGATCCTGGGCTTGATGAACCGGTTCACAAGGGGATCAGGGAAGAGCAGGAGAACCAGCACGCAGATGAGAACCAGTGCTCCCACGGCAAAGCCCGCAGAGGACGCTCTCTTCAGCGGCGACAGCATTTGACCGTCGGTTGGTGGATGTTTATTCTGCATGCGCTTTATCACCTTGCCTTCTTCGCCGCAATCATCTGCATGGAACAACAAGCGCGTACGCCAGGCGGTCTGTTTCGTCCAACGTCGCATTCCTGAATAGCCAGCCCACAAACCCGCCAGCAGATCAGCGTTTCTTGACCAGCCGGAGGACGTACAACAGCAGCACTGCACCCACAACTGATGCCGCCAGCAAACCGAGAATCCCTCCGGCCGCGATGCCCAACAGGCCAAACACCCAGACTCCGATGAAGGAACCGATCACCCCAACGATCAAATCCCCCACCAGGCCGTATCCAGCACCCCTCATGATTTTTCCGGCGAGAAACCCGGCCACAACCCCAATCACAAGGAACAGAAGCAAGTGTTCCGTGCTCATAGTGCCCTCTCTTAAGTATTGTAGATGACCTGCTTATTGGATGATCTGTACAGAAATCACTGCATCAGAAAGCCGTGCAGACTTTCAGTACCATTCACTCCGAACACCTGTAGACAGGTGCAATCAGGTACAGGATCGTCTAACGAATGCCGTAGCGCCGGTACAAATCGGCGACGTTCGTTCTTCTTTCAGCCCCTCGAGGACCATCGAGAGGTTCTCCCCTGCGTTCTTGACGGAATCGCGTGGCATCGCTGGTTCTCCTTCTGTAATGATGGTCGTATGAGCACCAGAGACCGACGACGCAATCCCGACTCTCTTTTCCCTACCCGGGAATCCGGTCCCACCACCTGGAATCTCAGGAGAGGAAAAAGGCTCAACGTAATGACCGTCTCAACGCTGAGGGGAGCACTACACTTCATGCGATTGTCCAACATCCCCATGCCGATCTTGTTTGTCTTGTCTGCAACTATCGTCCAGGGTTATTGCCGCGACCATTACCTCTCCCATTACCGTTGTTACCATTTCCTCTGCCATTACCATTATTACCTTTTCCTTTGACATTACCCCTACCCTGCTTTTGTTGCTTCACCCAGTTGTTATGCTCGGGGTGGTTTGGGTTTACGAAATATTTTGTATCACGGCTATCGCGGATCGGCTGTTGATCGTGACGACCTTTATATGCGGCATATTTATCTCTATACGTTCGGTGATTGCGATACGGTGTCGGCTCATTCACCACTACTTTGTAGGAATTATACAGGTCAAAACCACGATAACGGGCAGGCAGAGATGCTCTGCTAATCCAGCGCCCATTTTGCTGATAGAAATATCTATGCTGAGGGACACTGTAGTACACTTCAATGTCCGGCAGGTAATAATATTCAACGTGATCGAAACCGGTCGGACCCCACACCGGTTGACGATCTACATTGAAGTTGAGATTAATACGTACCTGGGCATCGACAGTGCTCGACAACAGCACTGCTACGATTAATACAAGTAGATGGCGCATGATGTTCCTCCTTCGATCGCAAATCTGACTGCATGAACCCGGTCCCGACTATTCGGGATTCCGGTCGATTGTGAATTGTGATGTCGGTATGAGAGTCGCATTGTTTGTGCACAGCAGAGGCATATCAGTTAAGCGCAATTCTAATCGTGAGGGGATAGACGGAAGATATCCGGATCCGGTTTTCCTCCCGCTCATGAAGATCGACAACCCAGGTTGCAACTAAGTAACCGACTGCTGCGCCGAGAAAATCATCCGATGTCCAGTGCTGATCTTGATACACGCGGGAGACAAATGTCAGTACGGCTGGCACGTACGCCAGTCCTTTTAACCAAACCGGTTTGGCGTTCCGCGAAAGAACAGTGGACACGACAAAGGCAACAGCATTGTGCCCACCGGGAAGCGACTGATAATCCTGTTTGAAAAGGAGCGATGAGAGTGGATGAAACGACCTGGCGCCCTCGTTGACATATGGTCTTGCCCTGCCAATGAGCATCTTTAGTAGATGAGTGGTTGCACCAGCGTAGAGTGAAGCCTGTCCGACCTCATAGGCAATCTTTCTTGTTCCAATGTCATCTGTCAGCAATGAATGTATTGCAAAACCGCCAAAGAGCAGCACTGGCGTATAGAATTCTCCCCACATTCTACCAAATTCGATCGGAACACTCTTGTAGTATCTTTGATCTCGTAGAACTGCATCGCGAATTGGTTGATCGACCTGCATCACCAGAAATGTCCCCGCCCCCAGCAGACCAAGTTTCAGCCAATCACTCCCTTCCCATCTGGCCGGTTGTTTGATAAAACTCCAGCTCTCATTTCCGAACTGAGCAAAATTGTATGTATGTTGCGCGAAGAGAGAGGATGTGCAGAAGATGAGGAGGAGTGACAAGAGAATTGTATGTCGCATCGTGATCCCTTCTTTTCGTGCGTACGAAACGACCGGTCCATTTTGGGGTGTGATGCCCCCCCACTGCACACGGCAAAGACCCCCGGCATGCTCACGTTAACCCACGCCCTTTCATAAATGCCGGGAGCATCAGGTCATCGTTCTTGCTTGAAATTGTCTACATACAACTGCAGAAAAATCTTCTGTTCGGTTCGCACCTGATGAACATTAGGAAAATCACGCGGGTATCTGTCACTGTAGTACACCAATTGTTCAAATCCCAGGCTGAAATTGCCGAGAAGTCTGAATGCGACGCTGGGCTTAAGGATGCCAATAAAATTGTCCCCCATATTCCCGACATATGTATGAATCCAGTAATAATAGCCTCTGAACGTGACACTTGCCCATCCGCCAATATTCAGTGTGGTTTCCAGCTTCCCTTCCGCACCACCCCCATAGTTATAGTCTCTGAACTGGGACGTGTCTGGTCCCAATCGCGTACTGTTCCCTGCGATAGGTACTATGCCGACATGGACATCACAATAGAGATTGGACTTCGCGCCAACCGGCAGCTTGGAGATCATTCCGCCGCCGAAGGCTATGGTACTGAGTTCGAAAGTCTTGTTATCCCAGTAGTCATAATGTTGAAATCCCCCAATCAGCATATCCATTTCCCCGGGCTGAATATTCTTGCCAAACAACAGCCCATGACCGATGATATTATCCAGGATCTTCCTTCCCACTCCAAAATTCAGATCTGCCCGAAGTTTGAAATAATCAAATATCTTCCGCGATCTATGTTCAAACGGATTTCCATAATCAAGATGAAGGGTTAACACTTCGCTCATGGCCCCCGTCCCGAAGGTTCTTCCGTCATTTATCCAACGGGTCCCGGCGGAGAACGTCATGTTGAGAGGTTCTTTCTGATAAATCTCTTCTGAGGTTACTCTGAAGAATTTTCCCTGCAGAAACCTGCTGAAACCTCTCGAGGGATCAATAACCCCGGCAAAGAGTTCTCTGAACACCCTTTCTGCTCCGGTCGTTCGATCGTCCAGAAAATCCGAGCTAAGCCTGTACTCGATTTCTCCAAGGAATGCCCCGGTAACAGTAGTATTGATCAAATCGTTGACCGCCGGCAGCGTATTCTCCCCGAAATACTCCCACATGAGGCTGCCTCCAAATGTGAAAGGCACTGATTCGAAGAACGTGTGTCCATTAGCGCGAGCCGCATTGAAAAAGCCGGCCCCGCCATAGGGATGGATGAAATGATTCATGCCGAACCTGTCCGTATCCCATTCCGGACCCGTAATGATGTTACGCTTCCAGGTACTCATTCCTATCCTCGCATACTCCGCGTTGAGGACATACCTGTCAAATATCCATGTAATAACGTTATTCATCACCACCCTTACACCACACACCCACACAGAAGATTTCTGGTTGTATTGCGGGTTGTCCTCCCGCAAATCGCCGTACATATTGTATCGCGCGGTGTCGCCTGGCGCACTCAGTGCAGGAGCAGTGCCGGAATCAGAGGAAAGGCTAAGAGCGGTCTTGTATGGCTGTCGGTGTTTGCCGACGGTCAGACCTGATGATAGGCTTATTCCGGCATCCTGCGCTTGAAGGACCGTTGACCACAACAGCGCGAACGCAACGATGCACACGATTTTCATTTTGTGCCTCCCTGGCCGTCCGATTGATCATCCGGCCGCTATTTGCCCACAAACTCGGGGTCTGACTGGGCCCAGATTCCTGAGTGGCTCGTCCCTTCCCTGGGTGTCTGCTGTCCGAAGCGTGTACAGGAGAACGACCAGGCTTCGTCTTTGCTGCTAGCCATTGTCTTTGAACAGATCCTTCATGGTCTTTCCTATTCCATCCATCTCATGCTTGAAGTTCGTCTTAAACTCCTCCCATTTACTCTGTCCTTCATCCTTGTATTCTTCCAACTTTGTCTTCAGGTCGCTATTTTTCTGTTCCAGCGCCGCCACATCCTTGCTGTACTTCGCTTTGACCTTGGCACCGGCTTTTTCCATCTTTTCTTTGAATGCATCAATCCGCTTTTCGTTACCCTTGATGGTCTGTTCAGACTCGCGCTTGAATGTTTGCCATTCTGCAAGATATTCAGCTCGAGCGTCCTTCAACTGTTGTTTGGCTTCTCCCACCTTCTCTTTGGCATGGTCAAATTGTTGATCGGACGTCTTCCCACAGCCCGTTACGAGTGTTCCCGCAATAAATCCTATGACCACAAAGGTGAAAATGCGTATTGTCATAACTCCCTCATGAGATTGCTCACAGATACATTATGTGGTTGCGCAGTTGCCTGAAAAGCATTCCTCTTACCGGCCCGGTGTCCTTTTGTCCTCCTGTTTCTGTTTCTCTTCTTTTGGTTGCTTGGGCCTGGGTTGCGAGGGTTGCGACTCGACATTCTTCCTGGGCGGAGTGACAGTCGGCCGCTGCTGTTGCTTCTCCCTCCTGATGGACGGAGCAACAGCCCGCGGCTGCGGCGGTCGAACCGTACTGGGTGGAGTTACATTCTGCGGTTGCTGTTGCTTTTCCCGCCTGGTGGACGGAGTAACAGCACGCGGTTGGGGTTGCTGAACCGTACCGGGTGGAGTTCCCTTCTGCGATTGCTGTTGCTTTTCCCTCCTGGTGGATGGAGTGACAGCCCGCGGCGGCGATGGTTGAACCGTCTTGGGTGGATTGACGTCCCATTGCTGATTTCCCGCGTTTCTTTCTGATGCAGGTCGTACATCATTCAATCTCACCACTTTTGAAGGAACAGGGTTCTGACCGTTGCCACTCCTCTTTTGCACCAGTGGCCTGTATATCTGCAGCTCACCATTACTCAGACGATGACCCGGCTTATCGGCTTCGCGAATAGCAACCGGCTTGACCGTTGTGTGTGTAACCCTCTGGACGTCATCTCGGTCGGGACCCGCAATATAGGTGGCGTTGCGCCTGTCATCTTTTCGTGCATTCACTATCAGCGTTGAGTTTTTGATGATCGTAGCGTTGTTGGTTCGATTGACATAATAGCGACCAATGTCGGACCTTGAAAAATCCCTGTCTCGTATAAAAACCCAGCGTTCGTTTCGTTCACGGTATTCCCTGCCAAAAGCCATGCTAACGCTGATGCCGGGTCGCAACGGTGCCCAACCGAAATAGCCGGGAGACCTTCGCCACGATACCCAGGCAGGACCCCATACATCATCAGGAACCCAGAGCCAACCGTACACAGTATCGTAATCCCAGCGACCATAGTGGAACGTTGCCCATCCCCAGGGATAATCGGAAAACCACGTCCAACCGTCATCGGTAAATACCCAGTGACCGGCAGTAGCATAAGGGCTGAATCCGGGATCTCCATTCGGTATCCAAACGTATCCGTAGTTCGGATACTCTACCCACATGCCATAGGGGCTCAATTCATCATAGAAGAGTTGAAAACTCATAGATACCTGCTGCGCAGATACTTCTTGCGGTGTAATCCATGCAGCCGCACTCCACACTATGAGCAGGGCAAGGATTCTGAGATAAGATCTCATGGTTGGTCCTTTCATTGTCATGTACTCAAGAGATACGTGCATCCCTGGTTTTCTATGCTCTTGCCGGAGCCTATCCAACAATTTCCTTCCCTTGTGCTGCAACCCATGTGCAGCGGGTGCAGCAACGTTCTTACCGATCTTTGGACCCGAGCACACGATTGCACCGCCGGTGGGTCGGTCGGCTCCCGTTTCTTCGCCGTTTTGGTGGCGAGAATCCAAAAAGGCAGCATGAGTACGGAATCGATGCACGACCCATTCTCACACGGTCTTTGATCTGCGCAACACACCCCCCAGCCCCAGGACGGACACGACAACGCCGCCCACTATCATCCAAATCGATTTATCGGTGGCCGACCCAGTGAAGAATCGAGAAATGTCAGAGCTGGATGAGTCATACGCATTGATGCCGAAGATCAGAAGAAGTATGCCGCCGGCAAGAACTGCGAGCCAGATTGTTTTCGTCATAGATACCCCTTCGTTTTGATTTTCCATACGCGGCCCCGCGAAATGGTCACGCGCGTTTTCGTCCGCTCAAGACGTTGACCAGAATGGCTACGATGGCGATTACCAGAAGAACGTGAACCAGACCGCCCATGGTGTAGGAAGTGACGAGCCCAAGGAGCCACAAGAGGGCGAGAATGACAGCGATGGTATAGAGCATAACAAGTATCCCTTCTTGACTGGTTTGATTTTCATCGCAGGGGCGAACCAGAGCGCAACCCCGCTGCTGACTTCGTTTGCCTCCGTACGCTATCGGGCAACTCGTACCTGCGCAGGGCGCAGTACTTCATTATTCCAGAGATAGCCGCGACGCAGCTCATCAACAACGGTCCCCGGTTCACACTCTTCATGTTCCGCCATGGCAACAGCATCATGCCGACCATGGTTGAATGCAGTGCCTGCACTTTCGAAAGGGATAACTCCGTTCGCCTCCAGGAGTGCAAGAAGCTTCTGATGAATGATTCCCACCCCTTTTGCAGAGGATTGCTGCTCATTGCGTATCCAGTGTAACGCCTTCTCCATGTCATCGATGATGTCTAAGAGCGGAAGTATAATCGCGCGTTTGCCTTCCTCGGCAAGCTTGTTGCCGTCGCGCTCGACGCGACGACGATAGTTCTTGAAGTCTGCAAGGGTACGCAGATTTCGGTCACGCTCATTCTGCAGCTCCTCCTGCAGTCTTTCGATTTCTCCCGCCAGATCCGCCGGCGGTAACAGATTCAGGTCGTGTTCTTCCACATGGGCTGCCACGCATCACCTCTCCTTGAGAAAGCGCTGTCGGACTTTCGCCGCAATCTGGTGGTCGGTCATCTTGTCCACTGTTTCGATTCCAGCGATGCGCCCACCGAGCGCTTCGTTCTCCAGGCGTGTTTTGAGCTCGACTTTTGCCTCGCCAGGGCCAAGTATCAGAATAGCATCGGCATCACGAATACACGAAACTACCTTGTCGTAGTACTTATCGAGCTGCCCCGTAAATCGCCTGTCACGCTGATCCTCCGCCGAGGTCTTCTGCGCTCCACCGGAGAACCGAACATGTTTCTCCATGTCTGAGATGATTCGCCTTGTCTTCTGAACCTTGTCCGTAAAGCTCACAATGATTGCCTGCCTGTGGTCTATCCACAATCCCACGTTACTCTTCATAGAGTTCTCGTTTCTCCGTGAGATTCACCAGAGTCCATGCACGCGGGGTGAAGCGGCATAACGCAGAACCGTCGTGTCAGCCCTGCTTTCGAGGTCGAAGGCGGATGAGCTTGCGCCGACTCCCCAGTGGCTTGCAGCGTCTCGAGCACGAACATCAGCGCTAAAGACGACAGCAGAGAGCACTATAAACATTGTATTCTTCCTTGTCGTTCGCATTTCTCACAGATCTCCTCGTCGGTGCGTGCTTTTTGTTCCATCCGCATCGTACGCCATCGCGGCCAACCGAGTATAGTAGTCCGGCATTTCTTTGAGGTGCGCCAGTACGATCTTGCCTGTCAGCATCGGCGCATGGGGTCGGCACGATCGCTATTTCCCTGCTCGAAGCGGCGTATGCGGAATATGCAGGTTCAGCCTGGCAAGGCCTTTGTCGGTAACAGTGGAACCAAGCGATGGATGACCCGCTGCCGTGAAAGTATAGAGTGCAAAGGCTTCTCCCAAACTCGTTTTCTGCCATCCCATGAATACCGCATCCTCATTCCGGGTGCTTACTGGGACGGTCCGGGCGGCTGGGTCTTTGTCTTTGAACGTGTACGCGTCTTGTTACACGTGGGTCACTACAGGAATCCTACTTCGTATCCAGAACTATTGGCAAACCATCTTTCCCGGCACCGGCGGTAACCGCCGTGATGGTGAACTGGCGAGCTTCTCTGTTGCCTCAATACATTTCCGGCGCAAAAGTCGGTCGCTGATCCCGGCGGCAACAATATCCTGGAGGTCGGCGATAGCCTTTAGACATCCCTGCTACCAGGGCAATTACCCTGGCGACGGGACGAAAGGCGATGGTATTCTCCCGCCTCTGGCTTGAGGCGCCTCACCACACGAATGAACCGGCAATGGTAATGATGATCGCGAGGATGAAAATCATGATGAACTTCTTATGGGAGTGCCCTGCAATACCTGATCCGGCGAAAGGCCCCCGCGAATGATTGATCAATCGCTTGACCTGGATCGGGTTGCTTTCTTCAAATGGTTTCTCGAGCGGACGTGGTTTCCGCCAAGCCTCTCTTTATGGTGCAAGGACCTCTGCAATTGCATCAACTGCCTATTGGACTTCTTGAGTTGTCCGATAGTCTTCTTGAACGCCTTAACCTGTTGATTCGCCTCCTCTCTGGCAACTCCGTATCTCTCCTGCAACCTTCCCACGAGTTCCTCATACTTGCCCGCAATCGCAGCCAGGTCGTCGTTCATCAGTTTGCCCCAATGGTGCACGGCTTTGCCCCTGCGTTGCTTCCACTCCCCCTCCATTCGATCCCAGTTCATTGCGCGGTTTCCTTCCAGAAACAATCCTTGATATGGCTCAAGAGTAGTTGGTTCCCCGATGGGGGAGCCGTTCGTCTCGAACCTGATGAAGTATACCGGAGGGAACGTCAGAATGAATCGGCTGAAAGGATGAAAGAGTAGTTAATCCCCGGTAGGAGGGATGTGTTGCCCCTCGCAGGGAATTGAGAGAATAGACGGAGAAACGGCAATGAGGTGGTTACGTGGAGACGGGGGGGGCGAGCTCAACGCTCCTTGCTCTCGTAGGTATGTATCGCGATCTCCAGACGACTATGCAGGGCCATTTTTTCCAGGATGTTGTGGATGTGGCTTTTCACTGTGTAGGTCGAGAGGTTGAGCCGCTGGGCGATATCCTTGTTACTCATTCCCTCGGCAATGAGGACGATGATTTCACGTTCGCGTTTCGTCATCCGCACCGCCTCGGGCAGTTTCCCCATCCCCTTCCGAAGTGCATGGTCGACAACATGGGTGAAAAGCGATTCCGTCAGCAGGGGGGGAAGGATTTTTATTCCCTGCGCCACCGCCCGGATGGTTCCGAGGACATCATCTATTGCCGCGTCTTTGAGGATAAAGCCCGCCGCACCAACCTCCACTAACTCGACGATGTCCAGCTGCGAAGGGATAAGACCCATCCCGATTACTCTCGTTTGCGGCAATTCCCTCGTCAGAGTTGCCACCACACGCAGGCCATTTTCGTTCCGTAACCCCAGGTCCATGAGGACCACCTGAGGCTTCAAGGTCCGTGCCTGCTGCAATGTATCGTGATTTCCACCGATTGCTGCCACGATTCTGAGATCT
>Ga0326726_10001704_pt1 | contig 20456 bp, 13 predicted proteins | sample MHFenrmetagenome_2_FD_207603 | JGI IMG/M metagenome (GOLD analysis project Ga0326726, IMG submission 207603) | Lab enriched peat soil microbial communities from Michigan Hollow, Ithaca, NY, United States - MHF15MN | ecosystem: Environmental > Terrestrial > Soil > Wetlands > Peat | place: USA... | reverse complement strand
ACACGAATTTACTCATAACCTGTGGGCAATTCTGACATTTAATAAGCCAGAAGGATTAAGGGTTAAGAAGGGGGAAGGTGCTCAGTTTCTGGCCATGGCCAAGGGAAATTTTTTACTACCTTATCTCCCTATTTTTTCCTTACCTTGTTTTTTTTGTTTCTTCCCTCATTTCTTTTCATTCAGCCAGCTTATTATAAATATTTCATAATAGTTCTGGGAATTCTGACCGGCTTTCACACATCTTCCACACTAAAGGAAACAAGTTTCAGGAAACCAGACCTTACTAAAAATGGACTGCTTTTTTCCTTTATCGTGATAATACTGGACAGTATAATATCCTATTGAATTATTCTGGCAATTGTAACCGGCAGCTGGACCGGTATAAAAGAATTTCTAGCAGGAGGTGTCAGGGAAATTTATTACTTTATCAAAAGAATTCCAGGCCTTTTGACATGATTATTTCTTTTTAGCAGTTGAATCCCGATACTGAAAAACCTGCTTTATCCGGTTTTTAAAATCGACTTTCTTAACATCCTTGATGAAATCTTTCCAAAATGATTCGGACTTGTCCTCTTTCAGGCAGGCTTTAATTTCTGCCTTATTTGCATTAGCTGTTTCTAAAATTTCCTTAATAGATTTCGCCTTGTTCTTACTTAGTTCCTGAATTTCCTCACTTGAATATTTTTTGTCAAACTCTTTTAACAAAGGAGTAATTATGCAATCACACTTGGCTTTATCAGCATCATCACCATTACAGTATTTTTCCTGTAGTTCATAAAGAATAAATTCTTTATTACCAATATCAAGTAAACCTCCACGGTAAAACAACAGGATATAGGCCAATGCCACCAAAAGAAGTATAATAAAAAGTACTTTAATAAATAATTTGGAGATTGTTCTCAATAATAAAAAGCCAATTATGATGATTATGGCTGCGATTATAATGTTTTGGGTGCTCATATCAGAAGGTTTTAAGTGCTATTATGACTTTATTTAGAATAATCAGTTCTTGATTTAAAGTTATTCCATCTACAATTGCCACAAAATACTCAAATCATATTCTATAATATCATCCTGCAGTACAGGTCCTTTCATATTTTCAACTTAAAAGGCTAAAACAGGTTATAAGTATTTTACGCTGAAAAATCCTGAAGATAATGGAACTAACAAAAATGAAATGAATAAAAATATCTTTATTATGTCTTTTTCTCAACTTTAATGCTTTTGAGTTAGATCGCGTACAGCAGATAAAGGAACGACCAAAAAAATAACTGAGACAAATATAGGATTTCTCCACAGATTAATCACTGGTTCAGAGCATTTTATGCTAAATCATTAATTGTAAAATTAGTAAGTAATTGATAAAAAGAAATTTCATTTTCAACAGATTCGATGGATTCAAAGTCAATCTGGTCGCTCTTATTTTGTCTGAATTCCTCAATTAATTCAGGAAAGACTGTACCAATTGATTTAAACTGTAAATGCTCATTAAGTTTATTGAACTCTTTGAACCAACCATTTCTAATTAAGGGTCTTGAATATTTATAAAGGTCAGCAGCTAAAGATTTAACGGATTTATCAATTTTGATTATATGTGTTTTATTAAGAATCATTTCAATTGTTAATTTGTCACAAATCTCTTTCCAACTTTGGTCAGAACATAATTCTTCAATCACATCATTAAGTTTATTTAGCTGATCTTCACCAAAACGGGAAATAAGGTCAGTCCTTAAATATTGATCAAGAAGATAGCCTTTCTCCGGATCTTCGAATGCAAGAAAGAATACTGAATCGAAATTGTTAATTATGAAATCTATATCTACAGCAGGAAAATTCATCCCCTCTTCGTTACCTCCTTTATTCCATGGATTAAATATATTGAAAGTACCATTTTTATGTACCTCTGTGATCGCATACATATGGCTCGGGACCAGGAATTCATGGCAATTTTCATCTTTCTTGTTCTTGCTTCCAAGAGTGATAGGAACCTTAAAATTGGCAAAATAGTTAATAATATCATTTCCCAGGACCAATTTATTTGAGTCAGTACTAATTGAAAACACTTTAGAAGAAATACCAGTCAGTGCATGACTATATTCAATTTTTTGCTGGCCACTACCTTCAATTTTTTCATAACCTCCGTTTAATAAAGCCCAGGCCTTTTCAATAATCATTGGCCATATTTCTGTGATTTCTCCTTTTATAGTTCCGGATTTAGCATAAACAGGTTCCACAATAATATTATCATTAACTGAAATCCAAAATTTATCATCTACTTTAGCATAGAGATCATTCCCATCGCTGTCATAAAACCTCACATTAAAATAATTTGTTTCTGATGGAACGATCATCCTGAAAAGGAAATCAGGTTGCTGTCTGGCTATCGCTGCAAGAGAAGCAAGAAAGTAACAATCTCCACACTCACCCTGTTTAATGTCCTCAAATGAGATCCCCTTTGAACTAAAATCAATGTATGGTACAGTTTTAGATGAAAGCGGTTCATATTTAAAATGAGGCGATTTATGCTCAGGTTTTGGAGGGACTTCTTGACCACTTATTTCACTGTCAATGATTATGTCGAAAAATAATGGATTAAATAAATTGCTTATTACTTCTCCATCGCCTGTATAACGTGTAAATAAACCGGAAATAGTGTTTCCTTTTTTAAATAAATATTCCCCATTGTTCAGATGATTAAAAATATTCACAATATCATCTTTGTTCAGAAGTGAAACTTCCCCATATTCTTCCTGATAATCAAATACTTTAACAATATTAAATGATTCAATGCACTTATTAAACATGAAGAACCGGAACATTTTAACATCAACTATTCTTCTTTTTATGAAATTTTCTATCGCATTAACTATGTGTAAAGCAAAGGTCGATACAAAAAAGTCTAATCTTGATTTAAAGTATATATTTTGATCAGATATAATGTCATTGTATTTTTTCTCTTTTGAAGAAATCAATGCAGATAATTCAATCTCAACAGCTTTGATCCTCTTGAACAATTTTGAGAAATTATAAATCAGATATCCAATTGAAATAATAATTGATAAGCCTGCAAAATACAAGAACGATTTCAAGGAAATGATCTTAAGAAGAATCAGTAAAAATGGTAAAAAGATAATTGATAATCCTATAAAAAAAGAAATAAAAATCAGCTTGGTTTTGATTGTATATTTTCCTTTTGAAATAAAAGAAATATCATTATCTTCTTTAATGAAATGTTCTGATTCAAAAATAAGGTTATCACGCTCAGTTCGTTTTTCGATTATTGATTTATCAATAATCTGCAATTCATTAATTAACTCTGCTTTATTTTCTGTAATATTTTTTGTATTAATCAGTATCTCCCTTGTGTTTTCCAGAGATTCTTTAATCTGATATTGCAAATTTTTAAGACTGGAATTTGCTTTCTGCAATCCGGTTTCTATAAGATTGCACTCATTATTAAGAATATAGGATAGGAATGCTTCAGCCTGATCCAAATTATTAAAATCACCGTTTATGTTCTCTGAAGTTAGATTCTCATCAATTTTATTATATTTCTGAACTCTGTTTAATATTTCTATAATAATCTTTCCCAGCTTGATTTTAGCTTCTCCAAATAGTTTTTCTTTTATCGTAAAAAGAATTTTTTCAATGGTTTTGAAATGAAAAGTCCTATGATAATTAAAAATCCTTTCTAGTTCATCAATAAATTTTCCGGAAAGATCCTCTGGCGTAAATCCTTCTTTTAATAACCTGATAAAATGGTCCGAAATATTTTCTTTAGAATTATTGATAAGAAGATCCTCTGGTTTAAAGGAATAACTAATTGAATTTTTGCTTAATCCTTTAATAAAAATTTCGATAATATTTTCATTATTTTTGTTATTAACCAGAAAATCATAAGCCCCGTCATTAGTAAAAAAGATATCTGTTAAGGAACTTACTTCAACCTCCGGTACTTTATTAGACCAGCGACTTAAAAAGGCATCGAATCTTGCCTGATTAAATTTTAGATCATCATTTTCATCTAACTCTTTTGCAAGCTGGTCCAGGCTTTCATCAGGCAAGTATAAATACAATTGTATATTTCTGAATTTTGAATATTCGATTAGGGCTTTATATAAATTCGTTTTAAAAAGGATTAGTTTGGAATTTCCCAGAGTATTAAAATATGGTAATATTGGTTCGCCTGATCGTGAAAGAGTTACAAGATTTTCAACAAATTTTCTTGATACAAAATTTGTCAGAAATTTAATTAACCTTGAAGCAATAGACTTGCTATTCCCTTCCAAAAAAATCTCATCCAGATTATACTTATCAAGGAACCAACAATAGCTTAAAAAATTTGTACATTGTATATTCCCGAGATGAGTCAAAAAATCTTTGATATCCTCTTTACATTTAGAATCGATATAGCATATTAAATGTATCTCCCTGAACCTGATAAAGTCAATATTATTGTCTTTTATAATGGATAGGATCCTGAACAAATCCTTAAATTCAGGTTCTATAATATTGCAAATAAAAATAAATTTCCATGGATCTGATTCATGATAAAGCTCAGATTCCTTCGGAAGTTTTATACTATTTTTAGAATCGATCAGATCTTGTATTGTAATTGTTTTAAAATCATATAGACCTTTTATTTGATCTTTCGAGCCTGTAAAATTATTCCAGAATGATTCAAAATCATCTGATTTGTTGAAGATTATAATTGAAGGCTCCATAGATTTTCATTTTAAATGCTAACTGGACTGCATCCTGAAGAAAAGACACCTCGGTATTCTTTAGCTGTATTATTTAATATGTGTTATGAAATTATTATCTTGTTATTAGAATCTATTCCAATTCGTCTACCTCTAGAATTTAATTTTTCAAAACTTTTTATAAGTGTGGAAATCTCCTCGATTATTACTTTCTTTTCAGCCGGAGTCATTGAAATTTCTTTCTTCCCTCTTATTTCTTCATCCCAGATTTTTTTGTCATTAATCCAATGCATGATTTTATTCTTGGTATCCTCAAGGTCAACCTCTCGAAGTTTAAGACATTCTTTATCAAAGTATTCAACAAGTAATGTGTTTTGAGAAAATGCCTTTCTGCAAACAGCTAGATCAGAAGATCGCTGTTTTTTTATAGCAAAATAATCGTAGTAACCTTCACTGTCTATATCAATTGAGTTATCGGCTGCAAATTTTCGATCTGTGATTAAAAGTTTAATACGCTTATCCTTGTTGACAATCAATCCTAAAAGCCAACCGTATGCCCATGCCTCATCAGCTTTCAGATTAACAGGATCCGGGACAATCATTTGTATAAGATTAGGTTCTAATCTTGTATCTGTAGAACAATAAACTTCCTGTCTTGCAAGAAAGTCTTTATACATTATTTCAGTACTTTCAATATGAAATGCAGCGATTGCAGATTCGAGGCCAATGATGAAAATCTTATCAGGATCATTATTTGCAGTTGTAGTATGAAAATTGAAATTTAATAAAGTTTTATATTTATGATTACCATCAAATATATGTTTATCCGTATTATAGACTCCAATAATATTAACTTGTTGGGGGGTTAGTGCAACAGATGCACCGGAGTTTTCATCAGGGTCTGTATTTTCAGTGCTTATATTTTTATGCTTCCATAGGAAGCACATTTTATTCTGGACGGCTTCAAAAACTTTAAGTTGTGGAAATTTTTCAAGCTGGGCAGCATTGTCAATATCCTTCCCATCTCCATAGAAATATAAAAAAACATCATCTATTGGTAATAATTTTCCAAATTTCAATCTAGAAATGAAAGCATGGCTTGGGATATTGTTTTCGATTTTAATTTTAAAATCTTCAATAACTTTTTCTACGTTAATTTCTTTTACTTTTAATTTAAATAATTCTTCAATAGGAATGTCGGGGGTGTTGCTTTCATTTTTTTCCCAATTCAAGGCTTTGTGGTTAATATTTATTTCCTTCTTTAAAAATGCATGAAGATTAATTCTAAACTTGTCTATCTCAACAGGCTTGTAACTTGCAACACTTAAATTAATAACCGATTTATATTTATAATATAATTCCCTCATCTCAACGAAACGGCCTTCAATTACAGTATTCCTCTTTTTGTCCATTGAAGTCCGATAGAACTCATTTAATTTATTAATAAGAATATTATAAAATGATACCCCGGCTTCTTTTCTTTGAAGCTGTAATATTTGTAATTTAAGATTTGTGTTTGAAAGATCATCTGCTGACCTGTTTTTCCCGGAAACAAGCGATTGATAATTTTTAATTTCTTTTTCCTGTAAGTCCAGTTTACTCCCAATACCCGCAAAACCTTTCCTGCTGTTTTCTTTGATTCTTTTCGAAATGTTGTTTAACTCCTTCTCAATAGAATCAATTGTCTTTTTATGCAAAGTTATCTCAGATTCTAATAATTTTGACATCGCAACAAAATCCTCCCTGAGGTAATCCACAAAAAGAGGAATATTGGTTATGAATCCCTGAGAATACATAATTTCTTCGAGGGATGATTCCATCATTTTTATAATGTCTCCCTTAGTTGATTCAAACTTTTTTAATTGGCTGGAAACTGTTTCTTTAAGTTTATTTATCAATTTGTCCTTTTCCTCTACAACCTTAGTACTTGCATCTGAGCCAGTGTCGACAGAACCTATTATTAACGATACAAATATCTGATCTTCAAGCTTGATTATATTATCAATCAGATCATTTTTTTTCGCAGCTATATCAGCTTCCCGTCCTTCATCAAGACTGTTATTGGTAATAAAATCCTGTGCTTTCTTTAAGATCTCTTGTCTGGAGTCCGGGATCAAGAATGATTCAATTTTCTTATCTACAAGATAATCAAGCAGGTAATTTCTAAAAGATTCTCTGTCAAAATATATCTCCAAGAAACTCAATGAGCTGTAATTTCTTCTTCTTTTTTTGTGAGTATGATTACAATGTGTATTATTAACGAATGATTCCTGAATTCTGTCAGCTGGTACACATATTGAATTTGCTATAAAGGAAGATACATAACTTACCGCTTCATTTACTGTCAGTGAGAGGTCATTCGAGGTTTTATTATCGATTAAAAAGACATTCTGAAATAATTTTTTATCGATAGGATAATCATGATTATCAAAATGATTGACAATTTTAGGATCATTAGGATTAATATTTCCTGGTTCAAGAATATAATCTAATTCTGAGAGAGCAGCATAACCATTTATATATTTATTTTCAGTATTTGGCTTATCTTCAAAAAACGCCGGAAACATGAATATTCCAAAAGTATTATCATTATGTCCTTCTCCGAAGGCAATATTTACTAATTGAGCTAAGTCTAAAAAAGCTCCGCTGCATGTTCCACCAGCAATTGATCCAACAATGAACACTGATATATCCTTCGATGCAGTTTTATAACCTTCAACTGCAGTTTTATCTGACTCTTCAATATTTCTGATATTTTCAATTTTTGCTTTTATAATTTTAAGCACCTCCGGATGATTTATTAAAAGATACATTTTCCCTAAAACCCGAAAACCATTTGCTCCTTTATTACTCATGAGCGAAGACAGTTTTGAAACAGCTTCTTTATTTACAAATTTGTAGGTTCTATTGTTTTCTGAAAGGTAACTTGCAATATTCCCCACCATCAACCTTGTAAAATCCTCCTTATCGACATTGTACTTTTGATTTGAAAATACTTCCCTGTTATATGTATAGGTATGATTTGCAGAATCAAAATCCATTAAAGTCGTATCAATGCTTAAGAAGTCAATAAGCCTCGGAAATTCTCCATACCGTTCCAGAATTCTTTTTCTTAATTCTTTAATAATATTTTGCCCGGTTCCTCCTAATCCAATTATAAGACTTCTTGAAATAAATTTTGAAGCAATGTCTTTGCTTATTTCGGATATTTTGTTATCTGCCTCCATAGCTTGAAGTTTTTAATGATTATAGTAAATTGTAATTGTTCTTTCGTTGGATTTAATAGTCAGTGTATCTTCACTATATATGCGTGATCCTATACCAAGCGCTTCACCATTTGATTTGTTGACTTCATCTTCTTTACCAATTTTTTTGATTATTGGGCCCTGATAATATCCAAACAATTTCTTGACAAGTACTAATTCGCCAGGAAATCCTTGAATTTCTTTCGACAGGACGAATTGCTTTTTCCCTTTGAGCTTAATTTCTACGTTAGTTTCTCCTTCTATGATCTGTATTATACCTTTAGGAAATTTCCTTTTGTAATTTATGGCAATGTATGCAATAAGAAAAAGAACCAAAAGTATTGATCCAATTACTGCAATTTTCTTCCATATTGGAACAGGTGGTTCTGGTACGAGTATGATATTATCTAAATGCAGATCCATATTATCTCCTAATTCAATACCGGGAGAAGATTCAACCAACTTTAGATCAAAACTATAGGTCCCTCCTTTTATTTTTCTTGCAGGAGTTATTGAGAGAGTAATACCTTCCTTTTTATTTTTATCAAGTATATCATAATCTTTTGCTTTAATCTTCAGTTCACCGCCTTTAAATTCTCCCTGCGAAAATTTAACATTAATTGCATTTTCATCATAATCTGTTTTAAATCTGAGAAATGCATCATTAGCAATAGCTTCTTTGTTGAATTCAATAACTATTGAGTACTCGATCTTTCCCCCGTCAACCAATTCATGTGGCTGGCCTGAAGCCGATACCATAATTATGTCAAGTAAAAATGCAAACGCAGGTAACTTACTAAATGTGGATTTCATAGTTGAGGTTTTAGTTCTTCTTCCAGTTTTGCTTTACAATAACTTTGGGCGGATTTTCATTTGTAAATTCCACCTCAAATTCATCCGGGAAAAATGAGATTTTATGAATCCCGTCATCCGGATTTGATAATTTGATTTTACCCTTATAAGTTTTGCCTTTCTCAGTATTCAGTTTACCATAAACCTGTATTTCAAAAATGCATTCATTATTTTCACCGGTAAAGAAGTACCCGGAGTTTTTTGATAAAGCAATATTTCCGAACAAAGGATCTGTGTCTGTGAGTTTCGCATCAAATTTAAAACCTGATTTTAACTTTTCTCCCTGAATCTTAAATATCTGAGTCTGTTGATTTTTTAAAGCCAGATTATATGATAGCTTCATAAAACCAGGCATGATGGTTATTGGGAACACTGATGTTGTATTTATCTGGGTCGGCTCAATTGCGGTAATTCCTTTTGATCCCCGAATTTTATCTTTAAGAGCTGAATCAATGTTCCCTCTGAGTTTTATATAGTATGCATGCACATAATCAGTCCTGTTTGCTTCATAATAAGCTAAAATGTCATCAAAATCAATTCGACTCTTGTTGTCCTTGCCATCTGTAAATAAATATATTAGGATCGGTTCATTTGATCCAGGCTTCACCAACTCCATAAAAACTTTGTTTAGTGCATCATAAATAGCAGTAAAATTACCATCTACTGTTATTGAAGATATAAATTGTTTTAAATCATTTTTCGAATTACTTCTTTCCAGATCAAACGTTGTCTTTCCAGAAGGAGAATCTGCAAATGTGTAAACTGACACTTGCCCTTTATTTGGCAGGCTGTCAATAAATTCTTCAGCAGCATTCAGTACATCTTTCCAGATATTATTTCCATATCCATCACCCTGGCCGATCATTGATTTGGTCTTATCAACAACAAGTACATAATGCACCTTGTCATTTAATACCTGAGAATTTGAATTCAATGGAAGAAAAAACAATATTAATATAAGGTCTGACAGGATCTTTTTCATATTGATTTCAATTAAAATAAGATGAGGTTATCATAGACATAAACTAGGAATTACTCAGAGTAAATTTTAGTGTTCTTCCTACCCAAATATAATAAAATCCATTTTATCAATTCTATAATCGCTCGGATTTAAAATTTCATTTTGATGAAATCATCCTTAATAAAGAGTAATCTCAGCAATTATGGGATGAAAAAAATTCTGATAAATCATTGTTATGGATTGTCTCTTATAAAAATTAAGTAAATTTAGAATATAAAGTCTAGAAGATTATTATAGTCTATATGACCATTTTGAAGTTTTTATTGATGCTTGACTAATATTAATTTACCATCATGAACAAGATATTCCTCTCAGTACCGCTCGAAAAAGATCTGGGAAAAGAAATTTTTGACCGCCTTGAAGGAGAACTGATTGAAAGCATTATCCGCGAAGCAAAAGTCGAATGCAATGAAAATGAATGGAAAATGATGCTTGAAGGCCACAGTTATAAGGTGTCTGAAGAGCTCACCCCTGAAATTTATAAAATCTGCCATGAGGTTAAATTATTACTGAATTTTGAGGAACCTCTTGACTTTTACATTACTAATTCAAGCGATTTTAATGCTTTTGCCATACCGAAGTCGGATGATGATCAGAACCACCTCATAAACCTGAATTCCACGCTGGTGGAACGTCTGACAAATGAGGAACTTAAGTTTGTGATTGGTCACGAAATAGGGCATCTTATCTCGGACAGTATCCGGATAAAAAAACTGATCAGATTTGTGTTCCCCGAAAGCAACAGGATACCTATGTCACTTGAAAATAAAATCCGTCTCTGGGATCAGCTATCTGAGCTGACAGCTGACCGTTATGGCTTCCTTGCATGTCCCAATCTTAAGACCTTCATGGAAGGATTCTTCAAAATGTCCTCAGGCCTGGATATCCAAAGACTGAACATCCAGCTTGATGCCCTTCTGGAAGATAATGACAAACACATTGAGTATTTTAAGTCAGGTAAAGGAGTCAATATTTCATCTCATCCAATTAATCCTATAAGAATAAAAGCTATTCAACTCTTTTCAGAATCATCCCTTTTTAAAAATGCATCAGCATCGATTGAACAACCAGGACCCGATGCCGGGCTTGAAGATAAGATCATGGATTTGATTAAAATTCTTTTGATCGTGAGTTCATCTGAACTGGACAAACATCGCCAGTATTTCATAGCGTCTGCGGGTCTCATAGTTTCTTCGCAAGATGAAAAGATCGAAAAAGAGGAAATTGACGAAACCCTGGCAATTCTGTCTAATTTTACCATTTTCCCTGATGATTTTCTGGAAAGTATTTCAAAAAGCGGAAGCGTAAATGAAATTTTCGCACAATCTATCAACAACATAATTTCTGCCAATCCTGGAGAGAGGGTTCCGATGATGGAATACCTGATAAGGATCAGCCTTTCAAACAAGGATATAAGCCAGAAAGAGATTGATTTCTTGTTTCATGCAGGTAATGACCTTCTTGGTCTGACTCGCAAGGAAGTAGCTCAGATACTCGCCGGTCAGATAAAAGTACACTTTATGCCGGAATTGTTTTGATCATTTACTGACTTATAAAAATATTATCTAATGTAGATTCAAATATATGGGAAGTTCTCATTGTGTGATAGTCTCATTTTGTTGTATTGTTAAATGATATGTAGTGAAAGAATAGTAGATTAATTAAAACAAGTACTAAAAACGGTTTTAAAGAGATATTTCTTTATAGATATAGACGTTTTTATCTGAGGCATACAAGTGAATGAGCCATTCGAATTATGAAACAAAAGATATTTACCTTTTTTTCAAACACTTTCTTAAAGACCTTGCTAACATGAAAACTAAAAAAATCCTAGAATTTAATGATGAAACTATTCAAAGCTTGTTTGGATTTGAGGATGCTGAAAGTGAGCCAATCGATAGACTCAAAGAATATTATTTTAAGAAAGACACATATAACCGTGTTGTAGCAGATTTACCATTGCGTATACTTGTTGGACACAAAGGTACAGGCAAGTCAGCACTTTTTAAAATTGCAATTTCCGAAGATAAAGAAAATGGGAATCTACCTATTCTTATAAAACCTGATGATATCGCCGAACTTGGTAAGAATGATGAAAACTTCCTTCTAAGAGTACGTCAATGGAAATATGGTTTAATAAAAATCATAGGATCAAAGGTCTTAAACGAGCTTGGATTATACAATGAAAATACAGCAACGAAACTAACTCAATTTGGAATAAAAATAATTAGTTTCATGACTGAATCCGTCAAATTACTAAAAGATCTTGTCGATCTTGGCCCGTCGCAAAAAAAACTTGTTGATAACTTCCTGAAATCAAAAAGGATTATTGTTTACATAGATGACTTGGACAGAGGCTGGGAAGGTAAAAAAGATGATATCATAAGAATTTCAGCATTATTAAATAGTATACGGGACCTTTCTAATGAAAATCTTGGATTAATTTTTAAAGTTGCCTTACGGTCTGATGTCTATTACTTAGTTAGAACATCAGATGAGTCAACAGATAAAATTGAAGGATCTGTTGTGTGGTTTAGATGGACTCTGCATGAAATCTTTGTTATGCTAATCAAACGAATTCTCACCTATTTCGGAGAGATTGCAGATGAAGCAAACTTAATGAAATCCCCTCAACACCATCTAAGTTATAATTTAGACGACGTTTTTGATAAGAATTTTATTGGAAGAGGTAAATGGGAAAATGTTCCGATCTATAGAGTATTATTGTCATTGATCAGAAAACGACCCAGAGATTTGGTAAAACTATGTTCCTTGGCAGCACAAGAAGCTTACCAAAATAAATCTTCTAAGATTTATACTCAACATTTAGAAGCAGTATTTGAAGAGTATTCTCAAGGTCGTATTCAAGATACGATTAATGAATACAGGACAGAACTTCCAAATATTGAGAAATTAGTCTTTGGTATGAAACCTACCAAAAAACAAAGGGTAACAGCTGATAGTTATGTCTATTCCACCACTGAACTTCAAGAAAAAATTACTAACATAATGCAGCAAACAAGATTTATCTTTGCTAATGGTAGACCTGCAACATCAAGAGAACTTTCAAATTTTCTCTTTAAAATAAATTTTATTACCGCGAGAAAAGTTCTTGAAGATGGTGAAATTAGCAGAGAGTACTTTGAAGAAAACAGATATTTATCTAGTTCATTTGTAGACTTTGGTTTTGAATGGGAGGTTCATCCTGCATTTAGATGGGCATTGCAACCAGATGATATTGATGATATTTTCAATAAACTTATTCTTAACTCTGATATTTAAATTACGGAACGTTACTTTAGCTCAAATAATGGCCGAATTTATCTCTGATCAAGAATTGTCGTTACTTTAATATTTTTATATTTCGTTTATTCCTTCGAAAATCGTCATCCAGTTAATTACATTAAAAATGTGACTTTACTTGGTATGGATATTCTTTTAGAATAATTGGCAGACTCTTCTTAAGAGCGTATGAAACATGCAATGGATTGCCTGCCAGATTAGTACGAAATGCTCTTAAGCTAGGTGAAATATGACAAAAACCATCTGACCAAGTATAAACAACACCACATAATTTCAAAATATCAATTGAATCGACTTCTTTAAACTGATCTTTTGGTTTCCCAACCAGAACATAATAGGCTGAATTAATCAGAGATAATTGAAATCCTGCTACTTCTAAAATGTCCCTGACTGTAGATAAATTATACTGAATTCGATTTACAATAGTCTGTTTCCATCTCATCCACATTCCATCCTTCAAAGAATCTATCTCATTCTGCCATTCGGTTATAGCTGTCATATAAGTCATAGCATCTTCCTGAATATTTCCAGAAACACTTCCAATCAAATATTCAGCAATGCTTTCAATATATCGGACAATAGAAGGTGAAGCCACAATAAAACTGAACTTCCGCCCATGCATTAAAAAAAGTTTACTTGGAGAACGCAATATGACTACATTTTCAGGTATATCTATCATATCCCATGGTCCCCTATTATCCCAGGACAAACCCAAAGAAGTTTCATCTAATAAAATCGGAGTCTGAGATGATAATAATTGAAAGAGGGTTTGATATTCTTTATTATGGCGCTCAATGCCCACTCCGTAAGCCGGATTTGTCAAAACAATTCCTTGTTTAGATTGGTTAGCTTCGGTTTTCAATTGCTCAAAAGGAATGCTTGCTTTAAAGAAATCATCCGACGGGATAATAGACGATTCTATTTTTAAGTGTTCTGCAATTGAGGTAAATGCAAAATATCCTGGTGCAACCACTATTAGTCTCCGTATCTCTAATAAATCACGAAACGTAGTCAAAATGAGAAGCAATCCCTGAGTTCCGCTTGGAACAATAGCTATGTTCGAAGCTTGTACAGGATTACCCTGAATTGTAATAATATGTCTAAGTGAATTAGCTGTGCTTTCTTTGGCCTTATATGCTTCATTGATAAAGGCATATTGCACCAATTCTAATGGCAGTTTCTTGAAACGATCTTTTAAAAAAAGAGGAGGGGAAATTTTTTCATCTTCCACATTCCAGCCACTAATCCAGATTGGACTTTCATTATGATTAATCCTATAATCATGAATTTTATCTAAAAGCAAATCAAAAGGATCTACATGTATCATTAACGTAAAAAATTAAAGATTTGCTAATCCTTTGCTGGATTGCGGATCGAGGTATATGCAAATTTATTCTCAAGATGGTTTTTCGGTTTTTGAGCCTTATAAACTCAATGAAGAAATAGTAACTAGCCATGTTCCTACATTAACTGATGAGATTGGCTGCAATGCTAAAATATCTCCTTGATAACTTGCATAAATCCTTTCTGTAATATCACCCATTAAATCCCTTACTACTCCCAGAATTTGTCCTTTATCAACATGATTGCCAGGTTCTGCAGAAGTTTCAAAAAAGCCATTGGAATTTGAATATATTTCATATCGTCTTGCGAATTCTGGTTTGTATTTTAACGCATTTCTATTTGAAAGAGAACTGAGTAATTTTACAATAGCCTCTGCTCCTATTCTAGCAACATCTGATTGAATTCTGTGAAATCCGCTTAATTCCAATGTTATTGCTGGCTTTCCTTTAGATATAGCATATGCAGACCAACTTCTTTCTAACCCCTGTAATTCTGCAAGATTAGAAGTCATTTCTTTTATAACAGGCAATTCTGCTGCTACAGCCCATTTTGAGACAAAACTATCCAAATTTTTATCACTGATATTGTCAAGAAGTATAAAAGGAATGCACCAACCAGCCGTATGAACATCTATCAGAACATCATGGTTATTAAGAATTTGAACAAGTTCAAAGGCTATCCGTTCGGCAAGAGATCCATCATTTCGACCTGGAAAAACTCTATTCAAATCCGTTTTTTCCAGTGGTATAAGCCGCTCACTATTCCGGGCAGAAAGTACATTAACACAAGGTATTATGGTGACTTTCCCTATTATTTTTTTTCGCGAAAGTATTTCTATCAAATACCAGAGTGCTGCAATAGATGTTGGCTCATCCCCATGCAAGGAGCCAGTTATTAAAAATCTACGTGCATTTTTATTTTTGAAGTCAAATTGAACTCCAGGAATATGAATCCCATCTTCCTTGTCTTTTTGTCCTATCCTGATATTTAGATTAATTGATGTCATAAAATATATCTGTTAAAACGATATTTCTCCTTTATTAGCTATAATAATCAATCTCTCTGTCACATTAATTTCATGTGTCAGGTTAAGCCTTTGGAAAGTCTTCAATGCATTTTGCAAAAGCTCAAGTGCTACTGGATGGTCTCCATTTTTAATATAAGCTTCAGCAAAGTAACGTTGCGATATTGCCAATAAATGAGAATCTCCCACTTGCTGAAGAATAGTTATTGAATCTTTAAAATGTTGATATGCTTGGTCCTTGTTTCCAATGAATGATTCGACCTGAGCTAGTGAACAAAGTGCGCGGCCTAAGAATAAAGGTCGAGAATTCTTCTTAGCTTCTTCTACACCCAGTACCGCTAATTTATAGGCAGCTTCATTGTCAGCCATAGCAAGTTTTGCACTTGATAAGGTCAAATAAAGTGCAGGCAAACTATTTAATTTAATTCTCTGTGCAATTTCTATTGCATGGGTCAACTCATTTGCAGCATCTTGTGGTTGAGGTTTCTCCAGAGCTAATAATATATTGGCCTTCTCGTATCTTGCTTCCGCAATTTTCTCTGAATCTCCAATTTGTTCAGCAATCTCTAAACCTTTATCAGAACTTAATCGGCCTTCATATAATTGATGAGCCCAGAAACAAATATCTGCTTTAGTCACAAGATAGGATACCTCGTCTCGCTTATTACCAGTCTTTTGTGCAAGTGCAATAGCACGTTGAATTGCGTCAATGGCATCTGGGTATTGGTCTAAACGATCCAGGGCTATGGCCAAAGCATTATAACCTTCAGATAAGGCTTGTTCAATAGAAGGGGTAAGGGATTGATTTTCAATAAATGCTATATTTCGTCTGATCTCACTTACGGCTAAGTCACTCCTACCAAGTTGTGATTGTATAAATGCCCATTTTATATTCAACCGAAAATAGATCTCATCATAAGAACCTGAATAATGGGCTAAAGTTTGTTTTCCTTGATCTATCCAATCCAAGGCTCCAGTATCCCGACCTGTGCTATCATAGATACTAGCTAGCTTTTCATAGATATTAGCTACTCTTTCTGCATCCAAATTTAACTTAGAAGCATAGGTTAATAGTTTTTTGTATGTGTCTTCGGCCTTCTGAAATTCGCCACAAAACCAATGACCGTAACCCGATCTTTCAACAAGATCAAATTGTAAATGCAACTTATCTAGATTATTAGCGAGTTTCTTTATTTCCTCCAAGCCAAAATCGCACCATTGTTGACCTTCTGACCAAGTATAATGAGATTGTTCAAAATTTGCTGCTTGTAACGCATATTTTGCTGCCTTTAAAGAACCATATGCTTTGGAGAAATGGTTTGCTAAGTTTCCTGCAATGGCATCCCTCTCAGAGTATAATATTTCCAAACATTCGCCAATCTCTTTATGTAAAATTTGTTTCTTCGCAGTTGGCAATTTATTATATATATAATCCCTAATAAAACGGTGATCAAACTTGTAATGGTGAAAGACGTATGATGTATAATATTCTTCTTCAACCAATTCATGTATCATATAGTAACAGCGTTGTAGCTTATCAAGATGATTGAAGATTTTTTTCTCCTCAATATTAAGTAATCTACCAATAACCTCAACAGTGAATATTTCACCTTCGACTGAAGCGTATTCCAAAATTTCACGAAGAACTTCTTCATCCATCAAACGAATCCGTTGTTCTAAGATTTCTCCAACTTTCCCTAAGATCTCACAAAGATCTAAAGGAATATCTATCTTAATATCTAAGTCATTGGTAATAGTCCAAACTTGTCGTCCATCTGATTTTAAAACTAATGAAATCAAGTTTTCATCCTCCCATAATGAAAATAATTGACTTACAAAAAGTGGATAACCCTGTGTCAATTCTTGAATATGTTTAAGTAAATCCAGAGAAAAGCTGTTTATTGGGTACCGTTTAGCTGTATATTCGAGTACATTTATGCCTTGTTTGATTTCATATAATATTGCACCATAGCGTTTAAAGTTACCAATAATATCACGAAACTGAGTTGCATTAGGACCAATTTCCTTTGCCTCTGCTGGACGATAGGTACAAATTATTAAGATTGGTTGACTACCAAGATAATTGAACAAATGGAACAATAAATCAAGAGAAGAGGAACCGGCCCAATGAATATCATCAATAAATCCAACAACTGGCTGCTTTTCTGCTAAACGAATGAGAGTATTTGTAAACTGAATATGTACATTATCATTGGAGAAAACAGTTTTCCCTAATAATTGGTTACTTGCCTTAAGAGTTTTCAAAGTAACAGAAGCTACACCTGCAGTAATAAAATCTAACCAAGCTGGAGCAACTTCTTTAGCAAAATCAAGTATACTACCTAAAACGACATTTTTTCGAATACCTTGTTCAGTTAATGATCTAAATAGATGAATAAAAGGTAGTAATCCGTTGACTTCAGTCTCGATTGAACATTTACCTTGCCCGATTAACACCTGGGGATATTTTCCTGCAACACTTGTGAGGAAATTTTCGATTAAAGCAGTTTTTCCAACACCAAATTCACCTTGAATAAAAACAAACTTTGGTTTATTTTCAGAAATTACATTTTCTAATTCCTGATACAACAGATATGTCTCCGTCTCCCGTTCGACAAATGCTGCTGATGATTTTACTTTAATATGTGACATTAAAAATTAGAGTTTTCGACATATTTTGACTGACAATCTTTTAGTTCTTTAAAGTAAGACCTAATTCTTCACCTACTAAAATAATGTTTTTAAATTAATGTATGCTAACATATATCCATTCAAAGATTGTACTTTAAATTTAAGACCTTCTATGAAAAAAGCCAGAGTTACAGAAAACCAAATTATTTCAATTATTTCGCAACAAGAAAAAGGAATTACGCTAGCAGAACACGTGGGACTTTCCATAAAAGCAAAGGCAGATTGTCTTTCAATAATATTTTTTAAGAATAAACAGGTTTGTTATTTTTCAATTATTCAATAGTTAATTCTTTTCGATCAGATATTAGTATATTGTTAATGAATAAGAATTATTAGTTATTTTGAATTTTACTTTTGGTTATCTTTATACTTGAATTTCCACCATAATCAAAGTATAAGGAAAATATCTTTATTGAAAACATCATCAAATGATTGTTACATCCTCAGCCGCGTGGGATCTGGGAATTTCATTTTGTATAGACGATGAAGTTTTCGGCCAGGAAATAATAAATGAATTAAAGGAATCTTTAGGTTCAAATGTTTTTATTTCAATGGCTGATGACCCTCATGATTCAATGGAAGTTGCAATAGGCAAAGGCCTAAGACTTAATTTGCAATCAGACAGACTGCCTGGCATTCTCTTAGAAAATGCCATGAATGAACTTGCTTCTAACAAAGGAAAGGTTGCATTGTCATGTATGACAATCACTTCCTGCTTCATAGACCTTTTCGCACTTGGCATTGCTTATATTCAACTTGATACAAGGTTTTCTCCGGGTCAGGATCCACATGCTATTGAGGAAGTTCTAGTTGCGCTTGACAATGTGATGATGAAACAGGCAGCAGAATACTTAAGGGAAACGGGAGTTAAAGTTATTACGACTCTTTCAAAGTATAATTGGATAGATAATATAACTCTGCGATTTGATCTGGCCACAACAGATAAAGGTTACATTTTCCCAGGATTTTCTGATGTATTTTATCCTGAAGAAGGTGATAACATTAAACAACTCGAAACCTATATCAAGGAATATAACTCTCAAACTCTTGGAATAGTAAATACTGACGATGGAGTTCTTTACTTCGGATGGGCTATATCCGCATTTATTCCAACAGCTGACGCAGAATACTCCAAAATAATTTGTGTTCTAAAATATTCACAGATTTTTAATGAAGTATGTATTGGATATGAAAAACTTTTCACGAGAAAACTTAAGGATGGATTGAAAAGCAAGCTTTTAAAAGATAAAAAGAATTCACTGGATTTTCTTGATCTTCAAAGACTTCGGACTCTAGCTTCAGCAATTGACGGAATTACATGTTTCCCCTCGGTTACTGAGGATGAAGATAACTTATCTATTTTCAGGGCTTTTGATCGGATAGCTAATATAGATGCAAGACATAAAAGAATTAGGGAAGCATCAGAAGTATTTCATTTTATTGAAATGGAAATTCTTCGTGAAAAGGAAGAACTAAGGCAAAAACAGCTTAATACAATTATCTTTTTTCTGACTGCATTGACTTTTATTACTGTCTTTGCAGATATCCTCACTACTGTTGATTATTCAAACAGCATCCTTCCAGGTCACTGGAGCAGATTTTTTCTCTTAATTTCCATTCCTGTATTGGGAATTCTTTTAATCTGGACTAGATTTATAAGAAGAAATAAGTAATGTCCTGAAATTTTAAAAAACTGCTGTAACTTTAGCATAAAAATATTATTTATTATGTCTGATTTCCAATAATTTTGTCTTTGTTTGTTTCAGGTATATATTTTAAATTAATGAAATTTCACTGGAGGAATTGCCATGGGTGAGATAAGAATAATAGAAATTTTGATCGATCGCGGACCTTCCTTTGTCAAGGATGGTCCGAAATGCTATTGCGGACGTCGTGATTGGATTATTAAGCCTAATGTTGCAGTTTGCACCAACTGTGGCAGGGAAAAGGAAGGTCATTTTTCAGGTTATATTATGGATGGTCCAACCTGTTATTGCGGATATAAGGACTGGTTTGCTTCAAGTGAGCGTTGGATTTGCTCAAATTGCGGCCGGGAAAAATAATTGATTTTCATTCCTGGATTATCATAGATATATATTTTTTTCTATTGAATTAACTTTAATTGATTGTCATCAGGTCGAGGATAACTGTTTCCATTTCCTCAAAACCATGGGTGAGCCTGTCTTATAAATAATTCAATAACAATAAATTACTGCTTGTTAACATCGAGAGATTATGATAAAAATCAAAAAATTATTTATGCTTGTTAAATT
>Ga0326726_10001703_pt1 | contig 20466 bp, 16 predicted proteins | sample MHFenrmetagenome_2_FD_207603 | JGI IMG/M metagenome (GOLD analysis project Ga0326726, IMG submission 207603) | Lab enriched peat soil microbial communities from Michigan Hollow, Ithaca, NY, United States - MHF15MN | ecosystem: Environmental > Terrestrial > Soil > Wetlands > Peat | place: USA... | reverse complement strand
CATTACGTCAAATTTGATTTTTTCAAAAACTTTTCCATTGCAGCTCCACGCGGAATCACAATTTTTGCAGATCAGAACGACTGCATCTTTTTCTCCCTGGAGATTCCACCCGCACTGTGGACATAGAGTGGAAATAAACGCAATCTGCCAATTCTGCGGCCTGCTTGAAGCTAGCAGCCTGTCCATATCTCCCGTTTTCAGTGCATATACAGGTCGCTTGAGAATTGAGTCGTATAGTGTGTTGTTTTCCATGTACATGGGCGAGTAAATCATGCTGACCATTTCGCCGATGAAGGCATTATAAAAGCTCGGTGGAGGTGGTGTGGATGATCCCGAAAGTATGAACGTCTGTTCAGAAACATTTGAGACAAGATTAACCGTGTTTTTTATGACCTCCTGAGAGGATTTGTACGGATCAAGAATATATCCTTCCAGCTCCGGAGAAATGAATTTCAGTTTAAACACCTGCGGCCGCAGACCCAGGGACGACGTGATGCCTCCGAAGTCTATTGCCAGCATATTGGTATCAACGAAACGATGTTCTACTCCATTTGCATGCACGGCAAAGGAGAGCCCTTTCAAGCGCCAATAAGGGATATAGATTGTATACCGGTGAGTAGAATCCGGCGGTGGAATGTAATACCTGAAGTGGTCGTCAGTTAAGAGGTAAAGCTTTGTCCGGCAATAGGGACATAAAAGAATGCGATCTGCCTCATCGAGAGCCACGGGTGCCCCGCACTGGGGGCAGACATGTTCAATTTTCCAGTTATATTCGTTCACCACACTTATTACAGAAGATTGATTTCGGCAGATTTTCTTCGCTGCATTTCGGGCATTTGAGGGACTGGGGTTTCTTTTCTACGGGATGGCCGCACTGGACACAGAACTTTGCACTGGGAGACAGATTCTTGCCGCATTGAGAACATTGCTGAAAAACGACGATCTGGTGCCCGCAGTGTGGACAGAATTTAGCTTCTTTGGGGACATGTTGCTGACAGTCCGGGCAGCTTGAAATCTCTGATGCATTCTGCTGGGTCGGTGAGACTTTAAACGCTTCAGCGAACATAGCCGGAATCATAAATCCCATTCCCATGCCCAGTCCGGCCCCCGCCTGGCTCTGGGACTGAGAGGCGGTTTCCATGGCCATCGCTGCCTTCATCTTTAAGAGTTTGTTGAGATCATCAAAAACACCGAGGCGGCTCTTGTCATCAATGGCCTGCTGGACTTCCGGCGGCGGTGTGATCGAATTGATGTATAGCTGGGACAGACCGAGACCAAAATGGCTAAAATCTTCTTCCAGGGCTTTTTTCAGTCCCTCCGCAAGTTCATCGTACCTGGCAGGCAGGTTGAAAATGGTATCGATATGATTTCCCATGAAGTCGTTAAAACGGGAGACGATCACACGGTTGAGGTATTCTTCGATGGCATCAGCGGTAAAGACCCCCTGGGTTCCCACAAGGCTGTTTACTAAAAGAACCGGCTGAAGCACCTGGATGTTGAAAACTCCGAAGGCCCTGAGACGGATGAGCCCTAATTCTGAATCCCTGAAGGCGACGGGATCTCGCGTCCCCCATTTCAGGTTGGGGAAGACTTTCATATTGACGAAATACACTTCTGCCCGGAGCGGGCTGGTCATCCCCCACGGCAGGCTGAGTACCTTTGTTAATATAGGAATATTTGCTGTTTTCAAGGTATGCCGGCCCGGACCGAAAGCATCATAGGCCCTGCCGTTGTAGAAAAAGACAGCGGCCTGGCTTTCCCGAACGGTCATCTGGGCGCCATATTTGATTTCTCCGGACCCCTTTTCCGGAATTCTGTGAACAAGTTCCTTTCCCAACTCATCGAACCATTCAATTACTTCCAGAAATATAACATTGTTGGTACCCATATGTTTCATCCTCAGAATTGTTTTTTTATTTCAACTTAAGGGTTTCTTTATCCTCATTAAATAATCCGCTTCTATTGAGAGAGAGCAAGCTCTTTTAACAGGGGGCATGTTAGGCAATCGCAAATTAGATGTCAAGGATAAAACAGGATTAGGATTTGATATTTACGGGAGAATATTGTAAACCTTGGCCCATGAAACGAAAAGGTATGGAATACGCAAAGGTGTATCAGGGGAAAGCACTAATCGCCGATCCTATATACCAGTATGCCTCTTTTACGGTTCCCACATCTGATTTCCAGGACGAGAAAACGGAGAAAGACCTGATCGATTCTGACTGGGTGCAAAGACTGCGCCGGATTTATCAGCTTCAGTCTGCCCGCTGGGTATATCCGGCCGCCGAGCACAGCCGCTTTCAACATTCCCTTGGAACCATGCACGTTGCCGGCGAGTTCGGGAGATATCTTTATCCGAGCCTGAGAGAGGTTTGCACAGATACCCCGTCGTTAAACTATATTGAGGAACTCCTTCGGCTTGCAGGATTACTTCATGATGTCGGGCATGGGCCGTACGGTCATTTTTTTGATGACAACTTTCTTGATCAGTATAAAATTACCCATGAGGATATTGGGAAAGTGATTATCACGAAAAGGCTGGGGAAGATCATCCGCCAGATCAGGAGAAGTCCCACAGGGCCCTTTGCCGATGAGGAATACCTCGATCCGAATTACGTTGCGGTGCTCATTAAAATGCCCGTGGCTAATGATACCAGGCTGCCAAGGTGGCTACAGTTATTGAGACAGCTATTTTCCGGTATTTATACAGTAGATAATCTTGACTATGTCCAGAGAGATGCCTACATGACAGGATTTTCTCTCGATATTGTGGACATTACGAGACTCCGTTTTTATACCTTTTTTACAAAAGATGGTCTTACCCTTCATCAGGCGGGCATTTCAGCCCTCAGTCGGTTTTTGAATGCAAGGCTGAACCTCTACACCAATGTTTATTTTCACAGAACAACGAGGGCGCTGGATCTTCACCTGCAGGAAATATTCAGGGGCACAATGCGTATAATCTTTCCCTGGAATCCATTGGACGCCCTTGATGAGTACCTTCGGTGTGATGAATGGTATTTGTACAGCAAGGTTAGAAGCTGGCCTGGTGAAATTGATTCGAAGAAACGAAAACTGGGGCAGGAATGGGCTAAGCTTCATGGCAGAGAGGTAAAATGGAAGATGTCCTATTCGACGGAGATATCCATTGACCAGATTCAAAGAGGGACTAAGTTTGCCCATGCGGGTGATTATGAAATGCGGCTGCGTGAATTTCTTCCGAAAAAATTAAGAGGTATTTCTTTTCGTGTCGATCTGGCAACCCAGGATCCACGGCCTATTAATCCGATGGCAGAGACGGAAAAGAGGGTTAATATCTTCAACCCTGCTACAGGTATGACATCTCCGGAGCCGTTGAAGGACATTTACCGATTTATACCGGCCCGGATTGTGCATCTGAGGGTTTTTTCCCTTTCCCACGATCATGATGCAGAGATATCCGAGGCTGCCGACAATATGCTCAGCGCTTTGGAGGAAACGGTAAAAACAAATATTTGACTGCCGCTATGAGATTTAGTGCGCCTTCATGTCTATTAAAGCGGAACGCAGATATTTATCAGCCTGCTTCTTTAAACTAATTCAGGCCTCGTGAGAAAAAAATCGTATTTATTCCCAGTCTCTGATTATGAAACCGATTCCGATGCGGTTGATGTTGTGGTCGTAGTCGAGCATGCTCTCGCCGTAGCCGTTAAAGTACTGGATGTATCCGCTTATCCGTTCTAAGAGCGGAAAACTCCATTCAAGTTGTATGGCACCACGATTCGAACTGAAGTTTAAATTGTTTCGGGCCATTACGCCGAATCTGTTACCTTTCCAAAAATAATATGCCCAAAGTTCACCGTATCCAAGATAATTGTTGATGTCTGAATTATCGTCATTTTCAGCACTCTCCGGAAACCTGTACCATGTTTTCAGGATGAGGGTGAGGTTGTCTCTTTCGAACCCGAAATTCGCGACAGCGCGGTTCCAGCTTCTCGACAGGGGTACTGTCTGGCCGTTGGACTGGTGGTTGAAGCCAATGTTGATGAAACGGTTCTTCAGCCAGAGCAAGTCATAGTCCGTGCGGAAATTCAGAAGGACCTCCGGTTCGTAATTGGTTTCGCGAAATGGTGAGGAGTCTTCGTAATTGTAAAATTGCCAGAACGATCGCTGCGTGTAAGCAACCCATAGATCCATATTTTGTTTAAAGATGTCCTGCCATATCTTCGCCTTGAAGCTGATCTGATAGGCCACTTCCGGGTTTTTAAGTTCTTTATCAGGATTAGCCTTTTTTACGGCCTGCTCGTTCGGCGACTCGACATATGTAATGGGAAGGATGTAGTTCGACCGGTGAGGCGATATGGCAAATTTACCCTTCCGGGACTCTTTGTCCAGTTCCCATAGCCGTTCAAGATATGAAACTTGGGTTTGCGGGCCGGGCCTAGTTTCGGGAGCGCCTGTAGCCGCCGGTTTGTCTGGGGCTTCCTTGCGCCCGGCCAGTTCGTCGTAACATTTCAGCCGGTTCGCGCTGTCATCAATCTTCGCGCATTCGTCGATGCTCTTAGGAACATCCGCATTTGTCGTGACTGCGGAGAGAAACAGTAATGCCATGCAGAGGATCCCGCGTACAAGTTGACACTTGCGACCACGTGGAAATCCGCATCGGTGCAATAGCTCTTTCATAAGCCTCCTTTTGGACGTTCATAAAGTTACAGGGAAAAGTAGATCGCCAACATCCGGAATCAATGACTGCGGTTATTTGTTAGCCATCAGATTTCTTATGAAGAAGACGGATTCCTATGTCAATACCTGAAACCTTGCGCCGACGCCAGGCACCTACGAAAGTGATGACACTAAAAATTGAATCCTACAGTTAACCCAAGGGTGCCGTAAGGGTCCTTAATAATATGGTAGTTGAATCCGACTCCCAGGTAGACCCGATAAATGTTGAACAGGATACCGACACCTGGTGTAATGCCGATATTGACCGAATTTTCATCTGACGTTAAAGTATCTGTCCAAAGGTAATAGTCTTTCTGATTATCGAAGCTGATCTCGGGACCGATCTGCCCGTAAACCTTGACGTGTTTGGTGAAGAGGGGCACAAGGCTCCTTATACCCACGAATAACGGTATCCGCCGGTATGAATCGTGGGAAAAGAAAGCCTCATTCCATTTGTAGTGACTTATGCTAGCACGTCCCTGGAACTCGACGCCCTTTGACGCGCCGGCATCCATCCCAAATCGCTTGAGGTCGACATTGACGCCAAATTCTACTCCTAAAGTTCCGCTGAACAATGAGGAGGGGTAAACCTCTTTATTCCCCTTGGCCCCATTGAGAGAAAAATCAATGCTGAAGCCCATTCCTGTTTCTTCGGCGGCATATGCGACCGTGGAGATGAACATTAGAGCGATAATCATGAACGCAATCTTTTTCACTGTGTCCCCCCTTCATTTAATTGTGAAGTCGTTAAGGTAAATGTAATGCCTGGTACAAAAACTAAGAACTATCTGTTCATTATTTTTGAATCGGCTATAGCGGACGGTCCTGCCAATAATATTGGCAAATTGTAAGAGATTGTCTTTGAAGAATTATATTTGTTTAAATCAATTAGAACTTTTTTTGCGAAAGTAAGAGAAGTTTTCTTCCATGTCAAGATAATTTTCTGCAAATTTGGTGTTTTCTCTGCGGGATTTCCGCTGTTATAGTTACGGTATTGTTTTGAGTATCATTTGATGAGTACAAGAGAGAGTTCTTACCGATATGAATATGGAGGCTGGTATTCTCAGTCATATCCAGCGCACCTTTCCCCTCCGCCCTGTTTTTCCTTTTCGCTCCATAACTGTGCAGAGAAAGACCAGATATAATCTTGGCTCGAAAGGCGATGGACATTTATAAAACTGGATTTGATCTTTATGGGATAATATTGTAAACAATGCACCATAAAAAACATTTATCACTTCATCCGAAATGACGACATAAGGAAAGCACATATGGCAAATCAAGAGACCACGGATATTACCCTGTTCGTGAAGACATCCGGTGAAGATATTACCAGGTGGAACCGGCAGAAAATTGTTGATGCCCTGATCCGTGAGACGAACATTGATGTCGATACGGCAGAAGTAATCAGCAGGGAGGTCGAAAAGCAGATCATTTCCTCCGGGATCAGCCTGCTGACAACCCCCCTGATCAGGGAACTGGTTGACGCGAAACTCATAGAGAGAGGCCTGGAACAGGCAAGAAAGATGCACGCACTGCTGGGATTTCCCATCTATGATGTACGGGAGTTGATCCTTCACCAGAATAAGGAGAACGCCAATGTGCCTCATGGTCCGGAAGGTACGAATCTCATTCTGGCTGAGGGTATAAAAAAGGAATACTCGCTCTATGAAGTCTTTTCTCAGGATGTGGGAGATGCACATATAATGGGGGATATACATCTCCACGGCCTGGGATATATTGACAGACCTTACAGCTCCTGTCAGTCCCTTGAGTATATTAAAAAGTTCGGTTTGAACCTTCCTCATTCCCTGACGGTTGCGAAACCGGCCAAGCATGCAGAGGTGCTCCTGGCCCATATGGTGCGTTTTGGCGCCATCCTGCAGGGACATTTTGCCGGTGTCATCAGCTGGGATGCCGTTAATTTCTCTTTTGCGCCCTACCTGTCAAAGATGAATGATAAGGAAATAAGGCAATTCGCCCAGATGCTCATTTATGAGTTTTCCCAGTTAACATCCACCCGGGGTGGCCAGGCAATGTTCACTGATATCCATCTCTACTGGGATGTTCCCGAGCATCTCCGAAATGTCCCTGTTATCAGTCCGGGAGGTGTATGTGCAGGCAGTAACTATGAAGATTTTATAACGGATGCCCGGAGGTTTGCCTGGGCCATTTTCGAGGTCTTCAAGAAGGGGGACGGCACGGGGAAGCCGTTTATATTTCCCAGGCCGCTTGTTCATATATCGGAAGAATTTTTTCAGTCACCGGGATATGAAGACTTTCTTAATCATATCTGTGAGGTAGCCGGTGAGAAGGGGAATACCTGCTTCGTCTTTGATCGTCATGGGGTTATTAAGGCATACGAATGCGGCTTTTCGACCTCCACGAAAAAGGAAAATCTTATTGATGAAACAAAAACGCCCTGGAAAATGAGATGTTCGGCCATCCAGAATGTGACGCTGAACCTTCCGAGACTTGGTTACAAGGCTCAAGGAGAGGATGACACATTGTTTTCTCTAATTACGGAGGGTATGAAACTGATGGCTAATGCACATATCCAGAAACGGGATTTTATTGAGAAGCTCCTTTCTTATGGTGATGAGGGCCCTCTCGCTGTGCTTGCCATGAACAGAGACGGCTTACCCTATCTGAGGATGGATCATGCGTGCTACCTAATGGGGGTTGTGGGTCTCAACGAGCTTGTCCAGATACATAAGGGTAGCCAATTACATGAATCGGAAGAAGCGCTTACGTTTGGTTTGAAGGTTATCGGTCACATGAGGGATGAAGCTGGGAAGCTCAGTAAGAAATATGGCCTTCATTTTATTCTGGAGCAAACACCCGCGGAAACAACTGCTTATCGATTCGCACGACTCGATCTTAAATACTTTTCTCCGAAGGCCGGCCATTTTGTCAAAGGTGATCTGACAAGAGGGGAGGTGTACTATACGAATTCAACCCATTTTAGCGCCTCTGCCGCAGTATATCCAATGGAGCGTGTAAGTCAGGAAGGTCGTTTTCATTCCTTCGTAAAGGGAGGCGCTGTTACCCATGTGTGGCTCAGCGATGTGCAGCCGGTAAAGGAAGACCTTGCTGAATTTATAAAAAATGTGTTTCGAGATACCGAGAATGATCATGTTGTTTTTTCACCGGAATTTACAACCTGTAAAGTTTGCGGCGAAACATTCAGGGCCCTTAGAAACAAATGCGAATTCTGCGGGTCTGAGGAAGTGGAAGGAATAGCAAGGATTACCCAGTATTTCAGCCGGATATCGGGCTGGAATAAAGGCAAACTGGCCGAATTAAGAGACAGAAAACGGTACGATAGAGTTATTTCAAGACTTTAGGCTCAAACCATCTAACCCCTAACCTCTGAAACCTAAATTAATCAACAAATCCATGCACCGCCCTTGACATAAGAAGGGGCGATAAATATATTATCTTAAACTTTGCATTTCCTAAGTGAGTAAAGCAGTTTGCGTTGATATGGAAGATCACATTGTAAAGATATTCAGGGAGAGCAGTCATCTTAAGGAAGCCTTTGTCGGCGAAAATCTTGACGTCATAGTCAATGTTGTCGATGTAATCACCGCGGCTTTAAAAGCGGGAAATAAAATACTGCTCTTTGGAAACGGTGGGTCCGCAGCAGATGCCCAGCATCTTGCAGCAGAATTCGTAAACCGTTTTGTTATAGAAAGGCCGCCACTTCCGGCAATTGCTTTGAGTACCGATACGTCCGTGATTACAAGCATAGGGAATGATTATGATTTTTCTGAAATATTCAGTAAGCAGATCAGGGCGATAGGTCAAACGGGCGATGTGGCCTGGGGGATGAGCACCAGCGGGTCCTCCCCTAATGTTATAAAAGCCCTAGAAGTGGCGAAAAAGATCGGGATGATCACAATAGGTCTGACAGGAAAAGACGGGGGCGAGATAGCGAAGATGGTGGATTATTCCCTCAATGTTTCTTCCAGCAGTACACCTCGTATACAGGAGGTCCACATTACTGTGGGGCATGTGATCTGTGAGATGATAGACTTTAAGCTATTTCAGAGACCGGATGTAAAATAAAGACATGATGCCAGGGTTGGGCATAAAATAGATTAGCATTTTAGGATAACACGGCATGGGTAAGACATCAAAAAAGGTAGATATAAAAGAGACAGAAGATATTCAAAAAGGAAACGAGGAAGAAAAAGAGACCCTCGGTAAAGATGATATAATGTTAAAGCTACACGAGAAAGAACGGGAAGCAGCTGAAAATTATGACAAATATGTTCGTGCGGTTGCTGATCTTGAAAATTACAGAAAACGTGCAGCCAGAGAGAAGGCTGATTCCATAAAATACGGGAACGAAAATCTGATTAAGGATATCCTGCCGCTGGTTGACAGCATGGATAGAGCGTTACAACATGCCGACGATTATGGCTATTCCGAAGCGTTTAAGAAGGGATTGCAGCTGTTACAGGGCCAACTTCAGGGTTGCCTGGAAAAACATGGTGTGAGGCAAATCGAGTGTGTTAACAAAGCTTTTGACCCTCATATCCATGAAGCTGTACTTCAGGTCGACAGCGGCAACCATAAAAAGGATCAGGTCGTCCAGGAACTGGAAAAAGGGTATCTATTGCATGAGAGGTTATTGAGACCGGCCAAAGTGTCTGTCAGCAAGGGAACAAAGGAAGAAGATAGCAAGGAATGAAAAACGGGAGATTAGATATTAAGGAGGATTATTAAAATGGGAAAAATTATAGGTATTGATTTAGGGACGACAAATTCATGCGTCGCTGTTATGGAAGGAGGAGATCCCGTTGTAATAGCAAATCAGGAAGGAAGCAGAACTACACCTTCCATGGTGGCATTTACGGACAGCGGCGAGAGGCTGGTCGGTCAGGTTGCAAAACGACAGGCTGTAACCAACCCTGAAAATACCGTATATGCTATAAAGAGGCTTATAGGGAGAAAGTTCTCCTCTAAGGAGGTTCAATACGATAAGAAGATCGTCCCCTACAGGATTACGGAGGCACCCAATGGAGATGCGCAGGTAACCATAAAGGGCAGGAATTACAGTCCGGCAGAAATATCATCTTTTATTCTTATGAAGATGAAACAGACTGCGGAGGATTATCTGGGAGAGAAAATAACTGATGCGGTTATCACGACTCCCGCGTACTTCAATGATTCCCAGAGACAGGCTACGAAAGACGCGGGAAGAGTTGCCGGATTAAACGTACTTAGAATTATCAATGAACCGACGGCAGCAGCTCTTGCCTATGGTCTTGATAAGAAAAAAGATGAAAAGATTGCAGTATTTGACCTCGGAGGCGGGACGTTTGACATATCCATCCTCGAATTGGGGGACGGTGTTTTTGAAGTCAAATCAACAAATGGGGATACCCATTTAGGCGGTGAAGATTTTGACCAGCGTCTGATAGATTTCATTGCCACGGAATTTAAGAATGATTACGGGATTGATCTGCGGAATGATAGGATGGCCCTCCAGAGGATTAAGGAAGCGGCAGAGAAGGCAAAGATGGAACTTTCCACTGTTATGGAAACAGATATAAACCTTCCCTTCGTAACTGCCGATGCATCAGGGCCTAAACATTTGACCATGAAATTGTCAAGGGCTAAGCTGGAAGCCCTGGTGGAGGAGCTGATTGAAAAGACAGTCGAACCATGCAGAACCGCGCTTAAGGATGCAAACCTGTCGCCAAAGGATATCGATGAGGTTATTCTCGTTGGTGGTATGACCCGTATGCCAAGGGTTCAGCAGAAGGTTAAAGAGATATTCGGGAAGGAACCTCATAAGGGTGTCAACCCCGACGAGGTAGTCGCTGTCGGCGCTGCCATTCAGGCGGGTGTTCTGTCCGGTGATGTGAAGGATGTACTCCTGCTGGATGTGACGCCGTTGTCTCTCGGAATAGAGACTTTGGGTGGTGTAATGACGAAGCTGATCGAAAAGAATACCACCATCCCCACCCGGAAGAGTCAGATCTTTTCGACGGCGGCAGATAATCAGCCTGCTGTGAGCATTCATGTCCTTCAGGGTGAAAGATCAATGGCAGGGGACAACAGGACTCTGGGGAGATTTGAGCTGGTAGGAATACCGCCCGCTCCGAGGGGTATGCCGCAAATCGAGGTAACTTTTGATATCGATGCCAATGGCATTGTTCATGTATCAGCGAAAGACCTGGGAACAGGCAAGGAGCAGAGCATAAAGATAACCGCATCTAGTGGTTTGACAGAAGCAGAAATACAGAAACTGGTCAGAGAAGCGGAGGCTCATTCAGAGGAAGATAAGAAAAAGAAGGAGCTTATAGAGACCAGAAATCAGGCAGATTCCATGGCTTACAGTGTAGAGAAGAGCATCAAGGAGTTTGGTGATAAAATAGATGCCTCGGAAAAGGCGCGGATTGAAGATGCTATAGCAAAAGTAAGGAAGACCATTGAAGGGGATGACATCAATGCCATTAAGAGTGCCCAGGAAGAACTGACCAATGCGTCCCATAAAATTGCGGAGGCAATGTATGCGAAAGCTTCCGCTTCGCAGGCGGGAGCAGATGCAGGCGCTGGAGCACACACCGGCCAATCAGGAGAGCAGCCGGGTGGCGGCAGGAAGGATGATGATGTTGTTGACGCCGATTTTGAAGAAGTGAAAAAATAATTCACGAATAATTTTAGGAGCTGACAGTTCCTTAAATGCCCGGGCTTCATGAATAATGGATACCCGGGCATTTTTTTGTCGACGGGCGGCCTTATTTCGTATAAAATACATCGGACTTAAATAATACTTGAGAGCTTTGTAAAGGGTAAATCACTGCTCAAGCTCTGTGTTCCCACCCAGGATTCTTTATGCAAGGTTTTCAAAATGATGGTGGATGGATTTATGTTTAATCATTATATGAAAAGATTACTGGTCGTGCCTTTAGTTCTGATAATGGCGGCAGCGGGTGCTGGAATTGTATCTCATGCTGAGGCAAGTGAGCAGGCGATAGCGAAAGCAGTGGATAGCAATTCAATCGGTTGTGTGCTTCCTCTCACGGGACGCTATGCGGCTGCCGGAAACAGGGCGCTGGATGCTATTATTCTGGCCGCGGGTGTATTTGATCCGCTGGTAAAGAGCCCTATTAAACTGATAATAGAGGACTCGAAAAGCCAGCCGGAAGGTGCAAGGGCTGCGGTAAACAAACTGGCCGCTCAGGACGGGGTGATCTGCGTGCTAGGTCCCCTCGGCAACATGGAAGCTCATGAGGCTGCCGGAGAGGCTCAGAAGTTAAAAATTCCTATAATAACCCTTACCCAGAAGGAGGGGATTACCGATATCGGTGATTATGTCTTCCGCAGTTATATGACTAATTCCATGCAGATCGAGGCACTTGTTAGATATGCAATTGAAGATATGGACTTGACGAGATTTGCAGTTCTTTACCCGGACGATCAATACGGTCGCGAAATGGAAAAGCTGTTCAGAGAAGAGGTCCGACGCCAGGGGGGAGAAACGCGAAAAGTCAAATCTTACGAAAAGACGCAGACAGACTTTAGTGATGAGGTTAAAGAGATAATTGGTCTAAAGGGGGCCTCTACAAAAAAGAAAGAAAAAAAGGACACTAAAGATGATGAAAAACCGGATATTGACTTTGATGCCCTTTTTATTCCCGATTCCCCCGGAAGTATAAGAATGATTGCTCCCCAGTTGGCATTCTATAATATTTTTATCAGCGGGGTTAAACTGATGGGAACAAGCGTCTGGAATTCCCCCGATCTTTTGAAGACAGATAGTGATCAACTTGAAGGAGCTGTTTTTACAGACGGCTTTTGTCTGAACAGTTATTATCCTGAGACGAATGATTTCATCGACATCTTTTATGCAAGCTACAGCCGTGAACCGGATGTTATGGAAGCCCTTGCATACGATGCGGCCGGTGTCATAGTCAAAGTTATCAAAGAATATGATGCGGAGACGAGGGAGCAATTCAGGGACAGCCTGCTGCGATTAAAGAATTATAGGGGCGTGACGGGGAAAATATCATTTTCAGGAACGAGGGATGCGCAAAAGGACATATTTATTTTAACTGTAAAGGATGGTCAAATTATACAGATAAAATAAAAAACTACCCCTGAGGTCATTCCGAGGAGCTTTTGTGACTCCTCTCAGATGAAATGACGAAGTGAAAGTTGTTCAAGGGTCTTTTTTTTGGATGAACTGGTATTAATTATGAGATTTCTTCTTACAAATGATGACGGTATATATGCAAGGGGCCTGAGCGCCCTGTATCAGGAGCTTTCCAAAGACGCTGACTGCTTGGTTGTAGCGCCTGAGGTTGAACAGAGCGCGGTTGGTCATGCAATCACACTTTTCCGTCCCCTCATGGTCAGGCGTGCCAGGAAGGATGGTGTTTTTCTTGGATACGCAGTGAAGGGAACGCCGTCAGACTGTGTCAAGATCGGAATCAGAGAACTATCAGACAAACCGGTTGATCTGGTTGTATCGGGGATCAATCTGGGCGCCAATGTAGGGATCAATGTGATTTATTCGGGGACTGTGTCGGCGGCCACGGAGGGAATCATTATGGGGGTTCCTTCAGTGGCGATCTCTCTCGATACGCACAGGGATGCCGACTTTTCGTTTGCAGCCCGATTTGCCCGCAAGATGGCGGCGTTTATGTTGAAAGACAATCCCGTGAAAAATGTTGCCCTTAATGTCAATATCCCGGCCGTTTCCGAAGAAGAGATCAAAGGGGTAGTTGTCGCAAAGCAGGGGAAGGCACGTCTGATAGAAAATTTTGAGAAGAGGATGGATCCGAGGGATAACATCTATTACTGGCTGGCCGGCGAGACACAACTCTCCAATCAGGAAGAGATCGATTCCGATGCCTGTGCTCTCCGCCATAAAATGATTTCCATAACACCCATCTACTATGATCTAACCAGGCATGATGTCCTGGCGGAATTAAGCGCCAAGATCAAACAGCATTTTTGATAATAAGAGGGTATATTGATTATAGGATGCGTTGGCACCGGCGCCAGCACACTTTTGATTATCTTGTCAGTAAAACCGGGATTGTGCTTTTGCGGATGACGTAGGAAGTGGTGCTGCCAAGGATCAATTCTCTGAGCCTGTTGTGACCGTAGGCCCCCATGACCATCAATTCCACAGGACCTTCCTGAATGAATTTAATAATTTCAATGTTCTCTTTACCCCCGAGAATGATGGTTGCGCTGTCAATCTTGTGCGGCTCGAGAAAATCCTCTACTTTTTTGGTGAGACTCGCTCCCACATTGTGATCATCCGTAATGATGATGACGGTCAGAGGCCAGGAGGCCCGCTCAGATAGTTCTACGGCAAGCCTTAAGGCACTGCCGGCTGGTACACTGCCATCGTACGCCAGTCCCATGCTTTCGATTTCCCGGAAGGTTGCCGGTGTAACTATCACCGGTTTTCCGGATTTGCGAACGACGGATTCCGCTGTAGATCCAAGAATGCTGCCTCCGCCTGAATGAAAATGTTCACCCCTCTGGGCAAGGAGAATCCAGTCGGCATTTCGCCCTTCTTCGATAATCATTTCATCAATGACACCGACGGCCTTTTTTATTTCGGGATGCAGTCCCGCTTCTTCACACCTCGTCTTGAAGGCCTGCAAAATATTCTCTGCCCTTTCATCAAGACTGTCCTGTAACATCGGGATGAATTCCTGATAGGGCGGTAGGCCTACTGATCCTGAAATGTCGGTGAATATAGGTCCCTGCATAAGCCGGATATCCATGACGTGGAGACCGATCAATTGTGCGTCGAGGCGCTTGGCGACATAGATACCGTATTCAATTGCGGTTTTTCCATAATCGGAACCGTCTGTTGGTATCAGTATCCTTTTAATTATCATGTCTCTTTCTGTCCCTTTTCAAAGTTTGACAGATTCTTCAATAAGTCATCGACCATCTTTTCCTTATCCCTTAAATCTTCCTCGTCGGCGAATGAGTACGACTCACTTTCCTGATCATCTCCCCGATATTCAGGAGCATCCGCATTGAAGGACAAAAACCTCCCTAACAGTTTTCCATTCTTATAGGTTGCCTTTTCCTTGATCCGGCCGCTCTTATAATAAGCAATATATTCACCGTCCCGCTCATCGTTTTTGAAGCTTCCCGTTTCTTTTCTCTGGCCGGTTTTATAATAACTTATGTAATCGCCGTCAAACTTACCGTCTTTGAAATGTTCAACTTCCCTGATCTGGCCCGTTGTAAAGAAAAGTTTATATTCCCCGTCCAGTTTACCGCCTTTGTAGTTTTCAATCTCCCTTGTCTGACCGTTTTCATAATAAGAAACATATTCACCGTTCGGATTATCATTCTTAAACGTACCTTTTTCCCTGATTTGACCATCATTGTAATAGGTGATGGCATCTCCATCTCTCTGGCCGTTATGGAAGTGTAATCTGGCCATTATCTGTCCGTTACTATAGTAGGAGGTATATTCCCCCTCGAATTTCCCATTGAGGATAAACTTTTTCTCCTTGATCCGGTCCTTCTCATCGTAGGTTATATCTTCTTTGATTTTTTCCTTGAGGAATGACATACAGATTCCTTATAAGGTGATTATGATTATGCCCGATATAGTTTATTAACATTAATAATGTAGCGCCCTAATGGCTTTTTTGTCAAGCAGACTTACTTGCGTATTTCCCCTTTTCCGTTCGATCTGATATTTTCAAGTTTCCTCCCTTCGGCTATCTCCTCCAGGGCTGTGCGATCCAGTATCCTGATTCGTGATCCTCTTGAGCTGATCAGTCCCTGCCTGCCCATCTTACCGAGGATGCGGGATAGTGTTTCCGGGATCGTACCGAGGATAGAAGCTAATTGCCCTTTTGAGATATCGAGACCAAATTCGGTTTCGCTGGAGGCCCTTTTGCTCAGGTAGAGAAGATAAGCTGCAAGTCGTCCCGGTACTTCTTTCAACGATAGATCTTCGACCAGTGCCGCGAATTTTCGAAGGCGCCAGGATAATACGGCCAGCATGTTCAGAGACAATGACGGGTCTTTTTTAAGGAGTTCAATAAACTCGCTTCTGGGAAAGAACAGGAGCAAACTCTGGGAATTCGCTTCAGCAAATGCCGGATACCCCTGGCCGGTAAAGACCGGAACTTCTCCAAATATTTCTCCCGGCCCCATGATATGCAGAATCTGTTCTTTCCCTTCCGGTGAGAGTTTGTATATCTTTACTCGTCCGGAGATGATTGCATAAAAGCCAGCCCCTTCATCTCCCTCCGAGAAGATTATCTGGTTTTTTTTGTAAGAGCTGTTCACAGCAATCCTGGCCAACTCTTCATGTTGAACTTTTGGTAAACCCTCAAACAGGGGGACGGTTGCAATAAGATCGATCAATTTCACTTTATGACCTCCCTGTTATAAAAGAGATGCCTGCTTTTGACTTGGTGCATCTTTAGAACACCTTTAACTATAAGAAAATAGATTATCAGCAAACAGGGAAAAAATAAAAATAAAAAATAAAATATTTGACTTTAGTCAATGTTAAAAGAAAACCTGTGTATTATATTAAGGCACAATTTACTAATGTTGAAAAATCTTCATAACAAATATAGGGGGACGGGAGGAGTAGATTTATGAAGGTAAAAAGAAAGATTATCCGGATTGATGAAGAAGAGTGTGACGGATGCGGGTCATGTGTGCCTGCATGTGCCGAAGGTGCCATACAGATCGTGGATGGCAAGGCTAAGCTGACCGCAGAAAAATATTGCGACGGACTTGGGGCCTGCTTGGGTGAATGTCCCAGAGATGCCCTTAAAATTATTGAGTGTGAGGTAGATGAATTTGACCAGGCAGCCGTCGATAAGCACATGAAATCCAGGGAAACGGCTCAAATTTCAGAAGCGCCGGCTATGGCCTGCGGGTGCCCGTCTACACTGATTCAGAGTTTCGCAACTCCGCAGTCGTGCAAAGAGGCAAATAAACCTATTGTGCAGACAGACAGCACTTCATATCTATCCCACTGGCCTGTTCAGATCAGACTTGTACCGCCTACGGCACCATTTCTAAAGGAGGCAGACCTCCTCATTGCGGCGGATTGTACCCCTGTTGCCTATCCACAGTTTCACAAAGATTTTTTGAAAGAGAAAGTTGTTTTAGTCGGCTGCCCGAAGTTTGATGATGCAGAGATTTATACACAGAAATTTGCACAGATATTTCGTGAAGCCGATATCAGAAGCATTACAGTGCTTGTCATGGAGGTCCCATGCTGTCAGGGGCTTCCGATGATTGTTCAGAAAGGGATGGATATGGCGGGCAAAAAGATCCCTATGGAAAAGGTGATAATCGGCAGAAGCGGAGAGGTTCTAAAAAAGGAATTTATTAAAAAATAATTTTATAATTATTTACTAACCTTCAAGGACTGCCAGATAAGGGAGTTGGCGGAATTGATTCTGGAAACCGAGACCATACCCGAAAACGAACTGCTCGGAAGTTTCAAAAACCGTGAAGTCGGGCTTAATATCGATACGCCTGCTCCCAGGCTTGTCAAGGAGAACACAGGTCCGGACTGATTTAGCCCCGCGCTCACTGAGGTGCCGGGCGGCGTAATCCAGAGTTATTCCTGTATCGGCAACAGCGGCTACAATAAGAATATCAAGCCCGTGGGGATTGAATTCGGTGGTGAATACTATTTCGGTTTGATCGGCATGTTCTTCACAGGTGATCCTCATGAAGTGGCAACGCAATGGGGTATTCAACGCACGTATGAGGTCGGCTAAGAAAACAAACGCGTCATCGAGGATGCCGACAACCGTAAATCCCTCCGTTGGCATCACTTTCTTTATTTCATTGGCTATTTCTGTAACACGCTTTTGGATTTCTCTTTCCGGCTTAAGAACGTGAATGCCCTTTTTCATGTCAATCCCTGTTCTCCTTTGGGTTTTTAATTTTGGAATTATATAGGGACTACGTCCCTGAATGTCAATAGAATAAATGCCGAAATACTAAATAATCCTTGTAAACTGAGTAGGTTGAACACTTGATGTCTTTTTATACGCGAGTACTTTCTTGGCGAAAGTTTATCACGAAATTGGGTTATGAGGTTGATCATCGTCTATCACCGGCATAAGGAGGAGACGTTTCGTGAAAATTCTTTGGAGTATGCGGGCTCCCTATGAAACTGTAGTCTGTTCATATCCATGTTCATAATAATCCTCCCCTCTATCATGGGGGAAACCGGAGAGTGCTTTTTAAGATAGGAAGCAAAAATATCTCTTAAAGCCCTCCCGTAAACGATATTTCTCCCTTTCTTAAAGGACGAAAATTTGTCCCCTCCAACAGCCAGAAAATCAACGGTCGCTACTGTGTAAGTTTTATTCGGATCTAAGGGACTTGTTCCTATATATACTTCCTTAACTCTGGAACCCACCGGTTCAGACAAATCATATTGAATTTTTATGCCCGATACCTGCAAGATGCCATATTCCATCTTTGCGTCTTGCTCCAGAATTTTCAGGATATGCCTTCCAGTGAGTTTCATAGTTACCAGGTTATTATCGAACGGCAAAAGGGTGAAAACCTGTTCCAGGGTTATCGTCCCCTGAGGGATATTGGTTCTGATCGCCCCGCTGTTCAAGAAGGCTATATCTGCATCAACTGTTTTCTTCATGGCGTCGCATACAAGGTTTCCTATGTTTGATTCGCTCTTGTGATATCTTACCAGATCAACGGAAGTTTCGCCGACGACACGGCCATATTCCTTTTGTATCCGGCTATTGTATGCAAGAACTATTTTTTCCACTTCCCTGTCATATGGTCTGTCTTCATTGGCCAGTACCTCTTTGAGTTCCTTTTCTTCCGTATGATGAATGATTTTACCGTTATCGGTATCAATGCTGAGTTTTAAGACGCCCAGAAACAATCCGTTGTACCCTGCCTGTACGATAATTGTATCTCCGATAACTATAGGCGTTTTCAATGCCGTGTGGCTGTGCCCTCCGACGACCACATTAATCCCTGAAACACGCCGGACGAGTTCTTGATCGGCATCAAGTCCCAAGTGAGAAAGCACTATGATGACCTTGGCTCCTTCATCCCTCACCTTATTAATGAGTTGAGGAAGGATGTCTTCCGGTTTGTAAACGATCATCCTTTTCAGATGACCCGGCTTTGTGATGAAGAGAACTTCAGGTGTTGTAACTCCTATAATTGCAATCTTTATGTTCTTTCTTGTAACTATAATATAAGGTTTGACACCGGGGAGATATCGTCCGTGTTCGTCTTTTATATTGGCGGATAAGTAGGGGAAGCCTGAGGAAATAACAAGGCGTTTAAATGTATCCATACCCCAGTCGAATTCGTGATTTCCAATGGCCATTGCATCAAATTTTAGAAAATTCATTACATCTATAACCGGTTGCCCATTAAAAAGATTGGAAATAGGTGTTCCCTGAAACATGTCACCCGCAGAGAGCAGCAAAGTGCCGTCAGGATTTTGAGATCGCTCTTCCTGGATCATTTTGGCCAGATAAGCGGCACCGCTAACCAGCCCCTTGTTACCTTTGTTCATCTCCATGTAAGGCAGGATGCGCCCATGAGTATCGTTGATATGGAGAATCGTGAGGTCAACGGTGGATTGCTGCTCTGATAAGAGGGAGGAGGAGCAGAAAAGAATCATGATACAGAGGAGAACAAATATGCGGGACTGCCTTTTCATGGATGAGCCTCAATCATTTTAATCTGTTGCTTTTTGTTTAGTCTTCTTTGCTTAATACATGTCCAGCAATAATATTACAAGATCTGAAAAATGGCAAAGGAGAGATGGTAAAGTCTAGTTATTATAAGTAATAAAAAGTATGTTTATGTAATATTTTTTCTTGCAATTGGGTTTGTCTTATGTTACCTGCCCTGCATAAGATGTTTCTATCAAAATACACAAGAAAGGAGGAAAAAGTGAGAAAGTTTTTGATAGTTTTAATGTCAATCGGACTGATCATGGCCTTCACGATGCCCGCACTGGGTGCCGATGTGAAGTTCAGCGGCACCTATATTGCACAGGGTTATTACGACAGCAACCGCGCCCTGGCAAGTGACGACAGGGCTACAGGTTCCCGTGCAGGTGCATCGATATCCGACATCTGGCAAAGGTTGAGGCTCCAGACGGACTTCCAGATCGCGGAAGGCCTGAAACTGACGACCAGGGCCGACATCATGGAAAGGATATGGGGCAACGTCGCCCGTGGCGCCGCACCCAATACGCCTTATGCTCCGTCTGCGACTACAGGGACGATACAGCAGGAAGCCTACAACCAGGAAGCTGAAAACATCAGGTTCAACAATGTCTATGTAACAGCCAATATTCTCAGCGGCGTTCTGAAAGCCGGTTACATGACACAGGGCGCATTTGGCACTGATTTCGGAAATACGGGCGATGTCTTATTCGGTCCCAGGCTCAGATACGAATACTACACGGGTCCCTGGGCATTGATAGCCTACTATGACTGGTATGATGGAACGAAAGCCAACCCCTTCGGGCAGTCGCAGGCAGCCGGCGCTCAGGTAGAGCAAGAGACAGGTAGCCCCCAAGCGGCCGTCGTCTACACATGGACGAAGGGCAATGCGGGTCTCAAAGTCAATTACGTGTGGTCTACTGTCAACAGCGGTACGACGGCGGCAGCAGTCGCAAATGGGACTGGTGGCGACCGTGGGTACAAAACGAAGTACATGCAGTTCAACCCGTACTTTAAGGCGCAATTTGGTCCCGTCTATACAGAAGGTGAGGTT
>Ga0326726_10001702_pt1 | contig 20472 bp, 21 predicted proteins | sample MHFenrmetagenome_2_FD_207603 | JGI IMG/M metagenome (GOLD analysis project Ga0326726, IMG submission 207603) | Lab enriched peat soil microbial communities from Michigan Hollow, Ithaca, NY, United States - MHF15MN | ecosystem: Environmental > Terrestrial > Soil > Wetlands > Peat | place: USA... | reverse complement strand
GGTTCCGCGACCTCCTTTCCGATGCCAAACTTCGGGCTTATCCGTTCGACAAGCCAGATAACCGGGGTAAAAATACGGGAGAAGAAAAGGATTACCGGTGCTATCGTGAGTGCAAACGAATCCGATGCCCGGGCTGCATAGATCTTGGGACCAATCTCGCCGAAGACCAGCAACATGATTATAACGAACCCGGTCGCGATCCCCACACCGATATCGCCAAAGATCTGGATTGCGACAGCAGTTGCTATTGATGCTGCGGCAGTGGTGACAACAGTGTTACCGATAAGGATCGTGATGAGAAGGTGTTCCGGGGACTCCTTTAATGCCGCCACAGCATCTGATCCCGGCAGACCCTCATTGACGAGCGTCCGTACTTTTGCACGGGTGATAGAGATAAGGGCGACTTCCGAACTCGAAAAAAATGCCGTGAGAAGGACACAGATGATAAAGAGCAGGATTTCAACAACGTACTCTATCATCGCATTTCACGCTGTGCCGGTGCACGCAGATTATTGTGGATCATAAATAAAAATACACTATCCTATTCGGGGAGGAATTAAATAAAACCAGCGCTTTACTCCATGCATTCCCGCATAAAGGCACAATCCCGGGCAAGCAGTGAAATCTTTTCTTCATGAGACAAGGGGTGCTGCAGGTTCAGATCCTCTATCTCGAGCGTAAGGCTTCCTTTGAAACGGTGTTCTTTTAAAGATTCCATGACAGTCGCCATTGATGGATGCCGGTCGAGGGGGTAGTGGGCTTTACCGTTGTCGAACCGGCTGAGGTGCACATTAATCAGTCGATCGGAACAGAGTTCGATATACCTTACAGGTTCATCAACTGATTTTGCCATTGCATGCGCAACATCGAGTGTGAAGAACAACCACGTTTCTTCATCAAGCAGTGAACGCATGCGTTCCGGTGTACAGAGGAGAGAATTGACGACTGCTTCCATATTTTCCATGCCGATTTTGATCGAATTGCTGGTTGCCACCTCGCGGATCGCGGAAACAAAGTGATCAAATCGTTTAAAGTCCGCGGTTCCGGGGGGTCGTTTTGCCGTTCTGCGTCCCGGGTGAACAGTAAGGATATGAGCTCCCATTTGCTCAGCTATCGTGATAGCTCTGATGGAATACTCGATTGATACCTGAGCCACATCAGGATTAATGGAGCAGGGGTTCAGGTCAAGAATGGGTGCATGGACATTCAATGTGGCAAGTTCAGGATGATCGTTCCTGCAAGCAATCACTTCATTCACCGGAAGGTCACGAAGCCAGAAATGTGGTGTCTCCAGCCAGAACTCCATTGCATTTAGGCCGGCGCGGGACACAAACGAGAATATTTCATTGACTGTGTATTCATGAAAGAACATACTGGCGACGGAAAACGATACCATGGTAGTACTACTTCATATGCGGTTTTAGCCTAATAATTGTTGATGGACTGGTTTAACCGCACTGATGTCGCGGATATTGTTGATGCGCCATACCGTGTCTCCGAGTTGTCAGCGATAATTGAAGGACTCCTTGACGTTCAGCTTCTCCGTGATATCCGGGTTCGTGGAGAGATAACCAATTATACCCACCATGGTCGGGGGCACCGATACTTCTCTCTTTCGGAAAAAGGCGGGGGGAATACCGCCGCGGTTATCAAATGCGTAATGTGGCGATCTGATGCGGAAAACCTGTCATTTGATCCCACCGAAGGGATGGAAGTCATAGTGTCCGGTACTGTCAGAGTTTATGCTCCGCACGGGTCGTACCAGTTACAGGTTACCAGGATAAAAAAAGCCGGTATCGGGGAAAAATTCCTGCTCATCGAGCGTTGGAAAAAGGAGCTTGCTGCAGAAGGGTGTTTTGCCTTGGATCGGAAACGAACTCTTCCCTTATTCCCGTTAAAAATTGGCATTGTAACATCAAAGACGGGTGCTGTGATCCATGATATCAGGACCGTTGTTGAACGACGTTATCCAATGGAGATTATTATTTCACCCACCGCTGTGCAGGGTGAAGAGGCACACCGGGAAATCGCGTATGCTATCGCCTGCCTTGCGGGGCTGGTGGATGTGATCATCGTAGCCCGTGGAGGGGGAAGCTTTGAAGATTTGTTCCCCTTTAATCATCCGGATGTTGTAAGGGCAATTGTTGCAAGCTCTGTTCCGGTCGTGAGTGCAATTGGCCATGAGGTAGATGTTACACTGAGTGATCTTGCTGCAGACCTGCGGGCGGCAACACCCTCTGCCGCAGCAGAACTTGTTGTACCAGACAGGAAAATTTTGATTGGGCGGTTAAAAGATCTGAAAAATGTGATGAGTTCGGTCATGCAGACACGGATCGGACAGGAAAAAGAAGAGATTTCCGACATTCGTAATCGTCTTCGTCCATCAAGGTTTGCCAGGAAACTGGAAGAGAGAAAACAGAATATTGCAGATCTGTCTGACCGGCTCGAAAGGGCATTTACCACCCGGTTTGATCGTGAGCGCCTTCTTCTCGAAGGTATGAGAACAGCTCTTGAGGGACAAAATCCTCTTGCAGTACTCTCACGGGGGTATTGTATGGCAGAGAAGGCAGGTAAGATAGTGAAAAGTGTTTCTGATCTCGATAAAGGGAACAGGATAAATATCAGATTTTATGACGGCAGAAGTGACATGACCGTGGAGCGTGTGGAACATGGATGAGACCTATGAGACCAAAGTTGAGCGGTTGAAAAAAATTATTGAAAAAATTGAAGACGGGAACACCAACCTCGACGAGAGTATTCGGCTCTACGAGCAGGGCGCAGCTCTCGTGAAACAGTGCGAAGAAATTCTTAACGAGGCAGAAGTGAAGATTACATCCCTTTCCCGGGACGTATAGCGGTCAGGAAAGCTGTCATCTCCTTTCCTTCGATAAGGTTCATGATAAGTTGTTTGGGCAGAGTTGCCGCCACGTAATCAGTCATGATACCGATTGTTCGGCCACAGACATAGGAACTATGTCTCCAGACCATGTCGGTCGGATGATCAAGGTTCATCAATGAGGACCCCCGTGACTTCACTTCTACTGTTACCCCTCCGCAGGAGAGCCTGGTGAAGAGAATGGCATCATCATGGGCAATCACGCGTTTGAAGGTGGGTGACAACCCACTGCAGCCTTTGTCGGCCGCAATGCCGATAATGCAGTTGCCGTTTTTCGTCAGGTAATCCTCCCGTGTTACTTCAAACGTTGTCGGGTGGCTGCCAAGAATGAGCGGGTGCCCCCGGCAATACACAATTTCCTGAGCCTCCATACTTTATCATGTAAGGGTTGCCATGCATATTCAATGTTTATCACCGTCCACTGCCCAGAGTGCAACGATGAGACCGAACACGAAACGGTCACTGAATCCCGCGATCTGCTTGTCCGCTGTACTGCCTGCGGTCATTACCAGCGCATAAAAAAAGAAACCGAACCCCGGTCAATCATGGTCAAATCAATTGTCTCTAAAGAAGGGACGTCACTAGTCTGCGGGATTGAGCTCGCGGAAGATGACGAGTGCAGTGTGGGGGACCATCTCGTTGCGGAGTGTGGTGAGGAAGCATTTGGCGTCGAAGTAACTGCCATTGAAAGCGGCGAGAAACGGGTCAACCGGGCGACGGCACCTGATATCACAGCGCTGTGGACCCGCACGATAGAACAGGTAGTTGTGAAGATCTCTATCCATGATGGGAGGAAAACTGCGCCGGTTTATATGGAATGTGACGGTGAGCAGCCGTTTGTGGTCGGTGAGATGTATGTCGCATCGGGAAAAAGATTCAAAGTTTCACATCTCAAACTGCGTGATGGCCCGCTGATGAGAAAAGAGGGATGGAAAACAGTCGCCCACCGGATCAAGCGGATCTACGGTTGCCGGTTATAAATATTCTTTAAGGGCGGCTATGAGTTGCTCCGTATGAACAACTCCTTGAAACCGCTCCTTGACGAGCCCGTCTTTAAGAATCACTATCGTTGGGGTTACCTTCAGCTGAAATTCCCTGATATAGTCTGGATTTTTTATCGCATCGATCTCCTCAATGGTAACGTTGAGGGATCTTGCAACTTCAGCATTAATCGGGGTCTGTTCCATACAACCCATACACCCCGGCTGGTAAAAACAGATCACACGTAATGCCATGAAAATCAATAGCGAGGGAAATTAAAAGAGTTTGTGGAGGTTGTCTAACGCTTGTTTATAGAAACAACCTTGATATCAGCAGCGGGATAGCCAAAGTCAACAACAACACCCGACTGAGTCTTCTGAGTGACCTCCCCGGTACGGATATAGGAAATTGCTGCGGTACTGTTAACTTCTGCTGTTGGATTGTCTGACACACCCATTGCCAGGACGTCCCCGACACTGATGTCGCTGATATTGACCTTGTTGAGCAGGAGTTGATCCGCTGACCACGTCTGAGTCATGGAATTACCGGAAGGGATGCTGATCCGTTTCTGTTCATTGATTTTCATTCCGACGAGACCTGCACTAATCGCATTATATTCAGGAGAGAAAATTGCAAATTGTTTGCTCCATCCGCTATCAGAAGTATATATCTGAACAGGATAGAGAGAACTGGTCAGCGTCTGGTTGGCTGTGATGCTGATTTGTTTTGCCAATACCAATCCCCCGTTGGTCGACGCTGTCTTTACGTATACCTGCTGGTCTGTTGTCAGGATGGGATTTCCTTCAGAATTAAAAAGGGTGTAGTCAATTACAACGGTGTCGCCCGGTTTGACTGCAGTAAAAATACTTAACCACCCGGAACCCATACCCGAGACTATCATAAGTACGACAAAAAGTACACAGGCGCCCACTATCAGGATCTTTTTCCATAGTTTTGTCGATGCGTCCTTCTTTTTTTTCTCACCCATGCTTTTTTTTCCTCCTTATTATATCATAGTCCAACCGTCATAAACTATTCCGCTCCACTTGATATGATAGTAAAGTTTAAGAAATAAATACTAACTAAGTTTTTTTTATCTGATAGAAAGACACGTAAAAAAAGAAGCTGAGGATTGCATTTATTCGAGAGGAAATTCCGTGATATGAGAGTGCCGGTCTACGGGTCCATGCATCGCCACGTCAGAAATACCGGCAGATATATTTGACGAGAGGGGGAAAGGCCGATTTTTAGGGTATTCTGGAGTCGGGATCGACAAGAAAAAAAACTTCCAAAATCGTTTAGAGAGAGAAAATAACGCTGATTTTTTTCCTTCCCGCTTTTTTTTCCGATGACTTTTAGTACTCTTTTCACTATAACGTCTATAGATGGATAAAAAAAAGGTCAGGGACTATATGACCTATGATGTCGTCAGTGTCGATTTGCACGGTACGGTTAAGGATGTTATAGAGAAAATACAAAAGACCCATCACGACGGATTCCCGGTTATAGATGGTGAGGTTGTGGTCGGGTATATTTCGGCCAGGGACCTGCTTTTTGTCCAGTTGATAACTCCTATCGGGCAGGTGATGTCCAATAATCTTATAGTTGCTGATCCGGATATGGACATCAATGATGCAGCACGGGTGATCTTCAGGAGCGGGATCCAGAAACTTCCGGTTGTCGACGACAAAAACCGGCTGCTGGGAATTATATCCAATTCAGATGTGATCCGCTCCCAGATCGAGCATGTTTCTCCGGAAAAAGTTTTCAATTTCATCACTACGTTAAAGAAGCTCTACGGGGTCGATCCTGAACTTGGCCGGGGGACAATCCCGGTAAAAGATCTTCTGCCTACCCAGTCAAAGATCTATGAGGATGAACTGGAAGGGCGAATGTACGAGATCAAGAAAGGTCTCGCTGAGCCGATTATTGTCGTGAAACGTCCTGGGAAGACAATTCTTGTTGATGGGCATCACCGGGCTATTGCGGCAAAAAAACTCGGCATAACGGCGCTTGATGCATATATTATCGAGATAAAGGAAGATATTGAACTGGGCATGGAACGGACTGCGCATGCAATGAATTTAAAAACACTTGATGATGTTCAGATACTCGATTATGCCCGACATCCTCTTGTTGCGATTACGCACCGTCTGGTAAAAAGAGTCTGAATCCCTTTAAAAAGCTGAAATTATCAGTTCTTCTCCAGGATGATGGCAATTCGGGTCAGAATCGTACTGGTCTGACAGAACCCTGATACTATCAATCTTAATACGCAGGGGATTGTCCCTGCAGTAATTCAGATAATAATTGTTGGGCTTATCTGCCTGAATTAACAACCCCAAAAGATATTGGGAAAAATTTTGGAATCTTGCTCCCGGTTATGAAGAGTTATGGTTCGTTTTAGCAGCGCGAAAATACTCAGGAACCGTCATATCGAAGGTCAAATTTTTCATTCAGTACATGTTCTTTTACTACGGTTCCATCGGTAACGACTACTTCCGGCCACAGGCGGGTCTTTGAGTGAATTATAACCCGGTTGCGCAGGACTACACGGGGACCTATCACCGTATCGTTTTCGATACTACAGTGTTCACCGATATGCGTGTCGTTGTCAATTATACTACCCGATATAGTACTATTTGCACCAACAACAACACGATTATAGAGAGATGATGAAAAAACCTTCACATTATTTCTGAGAATACATCTGTCGCCAATCGTTGTGTATGGCCCAATCAGGACATTATCACCGATAGTTGTACCCGGACCGATGGCAACCGGACCGATAACCTTGGTATTCTTGCCAAGGGTAATCGAATCGCCCAGCTGGACCGGCCCCTGGATTTGTGCTCCATGCATTGACAGGTTGCCAATGATATCGGTGAAGGAAATATCCTGTAACTTCCAGTGTTCAGCCTGGCGGAGCGAGAGCGGGCTTCCTACATCGGTCCAGTTGCCCCGGGCAAGCCACCCTTTCAGAACATATTCTTCCTCCATCATACGAGGGAAAAGGTCGCGGGCAAAATCATATTTTGTATCCTTAGGAATGGCATCGAAAATTTCCGGGCTGCAGACATACATACCGGTGCTCGCGAGATTGGAGAAAATCTCGCCGGGCGACGGTTTCTCCTTGAAGCGTTTAATCTCATAATTTACATCGATTTCAGCAATACCATACTCACCCGGGTCATCGATGGAGATCAGCCCGATGGTCGTGGTGGCTTTCTCTTTTTGATGGATGCGGTAAAACTCAAGGACATTCAGATCGGTGACATGGTCTCCACCGACAACCAGGAAATCCTGTCCGTCAAGATAGCGTTGGGCGTTTTTCACACTGCCAGCAGTTCCAAGCTTGGTTTCCTCATGCACATAGGTGATCTCGACACCAAAAAGGGAACCATCACCGAGTGCTTCCTCAATCGAATTACCCAGGTAACCAAGAGTGAGGACAACTTCCCGGAAGCCCATGTTCGAGAGATGTGAAACCAGGTGCTGAATAGAGGGGCGGTTAACAATGGGAATACAGGGCTTAGGCCGTTCGAACGTAAGAGGACGGAGCCTGGTCCCTTCCCCTCCACACATTATGCACACCTTCATAGCACAAATTTAGTTCTGGATCGTTTTAATTATAGTGCATGTAATAACATCCGGGCTGTGGATATTTTCAAAACAAAAATTATTTCACGTTTTTTATTGATAAAATCGCTTAATCCGGCTTTGTGAAATTTCATTTTTTTCCATCAATAAAAATGATAAACGCTTTATAGTAAGAATCAATGGCTGCTCTCTGTATCATCAGCACTTATATCAACGGGTACATATTTTCAGGGTTGCCATTTTTTTTAAGAGGTATGAAAAAGAGCGGGATAAAACCTGGTTTCAGTTATGAGGGTTTTTATTGTACATTCAAGCTATGATTGGTATAATTAGGGGGAAAATGAAAATATGATGAAAGGATCTGTTGGCAATGGACGAAGATTATCGGATTATTCCTGCAGTAAAGGGGAGAGTGCAATGCCTCCCGGAAAAAAAAGAGCCGCTCGAACACTGTGGGTTCTGCATTCACTGCCGCGAATTCAGGATATCGGGTACCTTTGTAAAATCCCCGTCACTTGCATACTGCACGAAATGCAGAGTGACTGATAAAGTTGACTTCACAAAGGTTGAAGCAGTGAAATGTGCCGATCATCAGGGAGAGGGATTCCATAGCATAACCAGCATCATCAGTTAATTTTTTCAGTTTACATACCATGGAGAAGATTGTTCAGGAGGTCAGTAATGCTGTTATTGCATCCATATTGACGTATTCTTCGAAAAGATCCGCGAGTGCGTCATACGGGTCTGAATCTCCCGCCGGTAATGATACGAAGGATAACCCTTTCTTCGCATACAGGTAGGAGAGCAGCGCATTCACTGCTGACGGATTCAAAAACAGCCCATGAAGATAGGTGCCAAAGACCAGCCCATCGTCACTCACTCTGCCATCTCCTTCAAGGGCTTCATGGTTGTTACCCGTTTCGGTGACTCCCATATGAATTTCATAACCCCGTACTTCCCCCATTGCTGACAGGATAGGAGGAACTAAACTTGCTGTCCGCCTCACCTGGAATGTATTTTTTTCATATGATTCAAACCTGGTGATACAATCAAGCAATCCTAAACCTTCATAAGTCCCTGCACATGACTCAAATCCGGCATCGATGAGTTGTTTTCCAAGCATCTGGTAACCCCCGCAAATCCCGATGATCGGTATGCCGCATTCTCTCATAGCATGTATTTCCCGATCTGTTCCCGTCTGAAAAATCGTAGCCAGATCTTCAATAGTATTTTTAGTGCCGGGAATGATGATACAATCATACCCGGTAAGGGATGACCCGGGTATAACATATTCTACTGCAGCATGCTGCTCGAGCAGTTCGAAATCCGTAAAATTGGAAATTTTCGGGAGCCTGATCACGGCAATTCTGACTGTTGCCTGTTTTGTTTTTTTATCTCCAATCGAAAGGGAATCCTCGCTGGGAAGCGGGATACTGAAATATGGAACCACTCCCAGCACTGGAATACCGGTAAGTTCCTCAATTTTTTTTCTACCTGGGATGAAGATTGTCGGATCTCCCCGGAACTTGTTTATGATGATGCCTCGGACAAGAGGACGGATCTCGACAGGAAGGAGCTCGATTGTCCCATAAATCTGGGCAAATACCCCACCCCGCTCAATATCAGCGACGAGGACCATGGGTATTTGGAGGATTTTTGCAAGCTGGATATTAGCTATGTCCCTGTCGTAGAGGTTCAGTTCTGCAGCTCCCCCGGCACCTTCCACAACCACATGACCATACGTAGATTTCAGCCGTTCAAATGATTCAAGTACCTTTTTAAGAAGCTCCGGAGTTTCTTTGTAATAATCTCCGATATGAATATCTTTGTACGGCTGCCCGTACAGCACAACTTGTGAAATACACTCTCCTTTGGGTTTGAGAAGTATAGGGTTCATATCCGTATCCGGAATTACCTTGGCAGCAATTGCCTGCATTGCCTGTGCCATACCTATCTCGCCCCCATCCCGGGTGACGTAGGAGTTCAGGCTCATATTCTGTGACTTAAAAGGTGCAACCGTGATCCCACGGCGGAAAAGGCATCGACAGATTGCCGCAACGGTTACGCTCTTACCAACATGGGATGCTGAACCCACCACGAACAGGGACATTCCAGTACTAACGTGGATTTTCGGATCATAAAAAGCAGATTCTCTTGGAATAAAGACGGGATTAATGTTCAGCTTCCCAAAAATACGCTTCATAATACTGGATAAGCAGGCAATACTCCAGTCAATGCAAGGTAATAAATAACGTGAACCTTAAAAATACATGTAATGATTGGTGGGATTTGCCCGACGTGTGGACTACCTAAAGAACTATGTATCTGTGAAGAGGTAGCAAAAGAACAGCAGAGGATCAATGTCAAGGTAAACAAGCGCCGATATGGGAAGGAAGTAACGGTTATCGAAGGACTTGATCCAACTGATATCGATCTTGAAGATCTTTCAAAATACATGAAAAGTAAACTGGCTTGTGGCGGTACCGTAAAAGGGAATACTATCGAATTGCAAGGCAATCACCGCGACAGGGTCAAGGAACTGCTCTCGCTGAAAGGTTACAGTACAGAAAATATTTCCTGATATTTTTTTAATCCGGTATGGATCCCGGAATTAATTTCGTTATCTGTAAAATTTTTCCTTTTTATCTTGGTTAAGTCGGGATAAATGATTACGTGGTGGACCAAGAGGCCCTGGAAGGGAATGCCCCTGAATTTTCGAGTGAAGAAAACAGAAAAATTCGGTTCAATCCAGTCCGGTCTTGGCGAGCATGAAAAAAATATCAGATGAAGAATCTGAAGGTTATCCAGGAAATAAACAGCATTATTGCGGAATATTTTAAACCCGCAATAAGACGCCCTTCCCCCATCTGGCCAGCTACAAGTCCGGAGAAGAAACCCTGGAGCAGCGCAGCGTGCGAAAAAAGCCGTTTATATCCAAAAAGATCTATTTGCCCGATAAATCCCTTTGCACCTGAGGAAGCGGCTGAAGCACCGGCTGTAGCCATGGTTGTTAAAAATGTCGAGACAAGGATTGCAATCACAAACAGGAATACGGCAAATGAAACGAGCACGATGATCACATAGATCAGCATATTGTTACTACGTTCCTGGGCCAGATTTACAACTTCGAATGTATCCTTAGCCGCTGCACGAAGCACCTCGCTGATGTCACCACCGGCTTTACTCGCCTTTGCGATCAGGTCCACACTCCGATCAGCTAATGGAGTGCCCAGATCTTTGCCGAACCGGTACATTGCTTCAACGAATCCTGACCCCCAGGACATATCCTGATCGAGTTTTCTGATATGTGGCGTGAGCGTTGAATACTCGGCGCTGGCAACAATGTGCACCGCATTGGGCAGTGTCATGCCGGAATCATTCATTCCGGCAAGATCACGGAAGAAATTCGGGAGTGCGTTCTCCAGACTTTTTATACGCCATTGTTCTTTAAAGTCGAGAAAAGCCACCGGAACAATTGCGATCAGGACGGCAAAGACAATAAAATCGTCAATAACAGTCGAAGTAAAGAGGACCTGGAGTCCATATGACGCCACCATCGAGATAAAACCACCGATAAAGATGATGAGGGCGAGTGGAACACTGAGAATAAGTATGTTAATCGGTTCTTCAGTAAGTACCTGGAGCGGGTGTTTCAGGAATTTTCCTATTCCTTCACGTGTACTACGCTCACGCTCCAGACTCCTTGTAATCTCATCGACATCCGCTTCGACAGATCTCAATTCTGCAGATTTGAGTGGCGGCGGGGTTTCGGCACCCCGGTTGACCAGATTTTTAAAGTGATCTTTGACGCCCATTTCAGGTCTCCGGTGTCATGGAACTTATCATTATGACGAACATTACACTCCCCAGCGGGATCATGATGTAGATGATTGCATAGAGAAACATCGGTTTGTTATCTCCAGAGAGCACGGACATGATTGACTGGAGGATGATTAAGAACAGTGTTCCTGCAACCATTGCAGTAACATAGGACTCAGAAACAAGTGCAAGGGTTTCAAGGAACATTTTCTGAGTCTGCCGGTTTTCCAGTGCGTATTGCTCGGCTTTTGTCCTGAAATATTCAGTAATATTTCCCCCACTCGAAACACTTGCCATGGTTCCCTGTAAAAATTCCTTCATGCGCCTGCTGGGGGTACTTGATGAGACCAGTCTGAGAGAATCAATCAGGTCTCTGCCGAAAATGTCAATCTCCCTCGCTATATACCGTGCTTCAACTGCACTCTGGCCATATATCGTGCTGCTGCCAAGCAGGCGGAATACCTCTGCCGGCGTGATACCGGCAGTAGACATCGATGTGATGTAGTTGATCGCATACGGCAGGCTCGCATCGATGTTCCTGCGACGGTTCCCGGCTTCAAGACCGGGATACAACATGAATACAAGATAGGTGAGTCCCCCGAAAACCAGAAGGGAGAAGATCGTAATGACAATAGTCCCAATCACAAGGCTGTATGTTGAAAGTCCGACCAGGATCTCAGGAACTTCTCCGTTGTACTTGACAAGCTTGGGTAGCTGGAAAATCCAGGTAATAATGCCGATTATGAGGGCAGCGGATAATCCGACAATTATCGAACTGACATATGCGGTGGAGAGATAGACTTCAAAAGGTGTTTTGAACCGGGCGGACAGGAGATCATTTCTCAGTGTCACATAGTTATCCCGTTTCGCCTTCATCCGTTTTCCAAGGAGATTGAAACAGAAACGTTCAAAACTATTCATAGAGGTCCTTCCTCACCTTTTCGATGACCGCTTCGGGATCGCGGTGATAAGAGATGAGAATCTTGGCCACATCCTTGTAATGCCTGATCTTCTTTATCCGCATCCACTCGAGCACTTCCTGACGGCGTTTTAACTCTTCGCGCATACGGTTTTCGCTCCACCCCTTGGCTTCCATGATTTCTTCGAGAAGGTATGACTTCCCGGAGTAGGTGATCTCATCAGTAGCTGATCGCCACTTGAAAACCTCATTGGTAATAAGTTCGTTTGTCCTCGGATCAATGTCCAGAATCTCGACTATCTGCTTGCTCCTTCTGATGCGTTTGCCACCAACCCGTCCCTGCACCTGAATACAGACAAAATCAAGGGCAGACAGCATGTTTCGCGGAACATCCATCGGGGGGTTTTCGATACGGTGGACTACACTTGCCACAGAATCTGCATGGATAGTAGAATAGGTGACATGCCCGGTGCTCATTGCCTGGAAAAGGGTCTGGCATTCCTTGCCACGGACTTCTCCCACGAGTATGTATTCCGGGCGCTGCCGCATCGCGGCACGCAGGAGCTCATACATATTAATTTCACCTCTCCCTGAAGTATCAAATGAGTCGCGGGTAACGCTCGGTATCCAGTTCGGGTGGGGGAGTTTCAGCTCACGGGTATCTTCAAGGGAAACAATCTTGGATAACGGCGGTATGAACAGCGAAATGGCATTCAGGGAAGTAGTCTTACCGGATGCTGTTCCTCCGGCAAAGATTGCGGATTTGCCATTCTCGACGCAGAGCCAGATGTAGGCAATTGAAAGCGGAGCGAATGTTCGCCATTCAATAAGATCGGTAGGCGTAATCGGCTCGTCCTTGAATTTACGGATGGTAAAGGTAGAGCCGTGAGCGGTGACCTCCTGACCCAGAGTCATCTGGATACGTGAACCGTCCTGCATGGTTGAATCAAGAATAGGTTGTGATATTGAGATGTATTTACCCGAACGCTGGGCAAGCTTCGTTACAAACGAGTCGAGTTCTTCGGCATTCGTATAGGAAAGAGTAGTTTTCATCGATTCATAGTTATTATGGTATACAAAAAGTGAAGTGTGGACTCCGTCACATGAGATATCCTCAATATATTTATCATGCATTATCGCATCGATAAGCCCGTCCCCAAGGAAGTCTTTGTGCATATTATAGAGGATAACCTCGCGCTGGACAGGAGTGAGCTTAATGCCAAAATCGAGAATAATATCTGTTGCTGCAGCCCGTAGTTTTATACCGGCTTCCTCCTTGGAGATGTCTTTTGTATTGATATCGAGCGTCTCAAAGAGGCGTTCCTTTAATTCCTTTAGCAGTTCTTTTTCGGGATCAGTAAGGAGTGGTTCGAGCACCTGGTAGGTGTATTCGTGAGTTGCATGATCGTATATAATCTGGATATAGGCATAAGGCGGGTTCACTGGGTAGATCTCCACCTCTTCAAGACCTGGTGAAGGTTTGAAAGAGATATCAACAAGGGGACCATGTTTCTTGGGATCATATTCCTCAAGGGTAGTATGAATTGCCTTGAATAGTGAAGTAAACCAGGGTTTTTTGGCTTCGAGTCTGGGTTTTGCCGTTTCCAGTCCGATACCTGCTTCAATGTCAAGATCCTTGAAGCCGGCAGTGGAGAAATTTTTCTTCCAGATTTCATCGAAGTCTGGTGGCAGAGTACCAGTCCCTTCAAATGCACTGATACGTCCGTGCAGTTTGAGTTCGTCAATTTTAAAAGACACACCTTTGGGTAGGATAAGACCGGAAAAATCAGAGATCTGATCAACATTGACAATTTTTTTGTCTGCATCCGTCACTGGTTCATTTTCCGGTGGAGCCGTGGTCGTTTTTATGGATTTTGGCCTCATCGCAGCCTTGGGATCTTCATCGATTATCTGGATCTCAGATTCATTCTGGGTCTTTACAGGACTCCCTTGGGAAACCTGGGGTTGGTTCGTTACTTTGCCGGACAGAATTTTTCCAAGGGAGTCCCGTGCGTCTTTTCCTCCGATTTCCTGATCAGATACAGCAGATTGTAACGTTTGTGGGGATTGAGGGGGTTTTTTCCGTTGACTTCCGGCATCAGGAAACACCAGATCATCAGGAGATGACGGTGCAGCAGTTGGAGGTTTCTCCGTACCGGGCATGCTCATTTTTTTCTTAAGAGCAGTGAAATCGCCAATATCGGATGCAGGTTCACCGGCAGAAGCAGCCGGGAACTTATACCCAGCTCCTTTTGATTTTTGTGCCTCCTCGTCGGTTTTGATTCCTTTAATTTTCCTGATAAGGGAATTTACGTCATCCAGTGATTCATCGTCATCTTTGTTCAATCCAGACCACCCGTTTTGACCTAGTTTTAGATCTACATTCCTTTTATATTAAATGATTTTTTTTACTTTTATTTGGTACTTTTGACTTTTGCATTTCATTATATTTATGCTTTTACTATTTTAATACTGAACCAGATGGTCGATTTTCACAAATAAAAAACATTTCCGATGTTGGATGAGCTCCTAATTGTCTGAGAGATCTGACTGGATGCTTTTTAAAACGACACGGATAAGGCCGAGGTGTGCATCTGCGGTAGTGAAAATACATACAAAAAGATCCCCGCATGGTGCAATAATAAATTTGTTCTCGTCAGTTTCGAGTATCAGCTGATCAAGGGAGCCGATTTTCATATCCTGTGCAATTTTTGTCCCGGCCCGCATGAGGTCTTCAGCGGAGGCTGCCACATGTTCAAAATCGGCATCACCAATACACTGAATAGGAAACCCTTCAAAAAAAGCAGAAACTGCGATAACTCCATTCAGATTTTTAACCTTTTTCAACGTTTTTCTATCAAGATGATGAGGTAGATCCGGGATCCCGCAGGTTTCTGTACGTGATTCTGAGGCTTCGGGAAGTATCGGGGAATCAGTGATGGATAATCCCTCATCCTTGGAGATCTGAACAGCACGGGAGAATTCTGTTTCAGAATATTTTCGCAGGTTGAATGTCTCAGGAGCATCCGGGTTATCAGTCGATTCCATTGTCAGATGATGAAGTGCCGCTTTTCCCCGGAAAATTGCATCATTTTGTTTTAAGTATGCTCCAACCAGTTTTCCATGATCATTAAGGATGAAACCATGCCCCGACCGGGTTATTATCTCAAGTAATCCACGGAATGTCATCAGGTATTGGAACAATCCATCCTTCTGTGGATTTGTTACCGACTCTTCAACAATTCCAGCGGGCAATCTCATAAAATAAGAAGCGATAATCAGAGGGCAGCGATAAGCCGGACCTTATTCTTCTTTAATTCATATCTGATTCGTCCGATATTGGCGGTCGTATCTGCAACGATGGCGATGAGTTCATCTGCGGAGAGCGGCGAGAGTATGATAGGCCCTTTTTCCAATTCGACAAGCATTTGCGAGAGTTCCCCTTTTCCCAGCGTATTACCCATGGCTTCTGAAGTACCGAGACCCGTTGAAGCCATGGCCCCCAGTGCTTCTATATCCACTTTACCGGAAACAGCACTCTCAATAACAAACCCATCCCTTCCCACCACAACAGCAGCTGATACCCCTTCCACTTTCAGAAATTCCTCCAATAACGGTTTTAGCATTTCTTTGCCCCCATAAATGATTCTCTCTTGTTTTTTTTCTATTAAAAGGTTGGTCTTTTTTTTATTTTGAATAGAGAAAGGACAAGCGAGTAAAAATACAAAAAAAGCAGCCTATTCCGTTTTTCGGAACCAGTGAATGATCTCCATCATCAAAATATCTAAAAGCGCGCACTTCCATCGTCCGATCAAAACGAAACTATATTGTAGGAAATCGTAACAATACAACATAATGCAACTCCCGAGAGGCACATTCCGTTATATAAAAAAGGACACAAAGCTGGGGGAGATTCTTGATGAACTCCAGCTGATGAAATTTTCCGGGATCTGTACCATCTCGTCTGGATCAGCACATGGATCGCTTGTATTCAAATCAGGTAAACGAATTCTTGCGGAGATCCAAAATATCACCGGCGATGCCGCCTGGGATGAATTTCAGAAAATTACAGGAGAGAAGGTGGATGCATCCGTATCTGCTATGGATGACACGCAGATCGAACTGTCACTTGAATTTAATAAATCCTGCCGCATGGGGAAGGGGGGTAAGCCAGAACAATCTCCGCTTTCTCCTGCAAAAACGGATGGTATCCTGGTAAAAAAATCCCCCATGGTATCACCGGGAGCGGCGGTGGTCAGGCCGATCAAACCCCTTCAGAAACCCCATATCCTGGAAAAGCCTGCAGTGGTGGGGCCGTCAATTACTTTTGAAACCCTGCATATACCTGACCCACCTAGGACACAGGAAAATAAAGTTCCCCAACCTCCAGCTAACGATCTCTCTATCACAATCCCTCAGCAATCGCCGGAATTTTCACAGGAAACTAAAGAGAAGAAGAAACTTGACGATGAGGCACAACAGTCAGCAGACATTGAATCCAAGAGTTTTGAAAATGATATCGATACAATTGAGACAATGGATGTAGATATAATCACCAGTAAAATCCGCGGTGAATGCAAAACTTTGATAAAACAACTTCGTCTTGAACATCTGGGCGAACGTTAAAAAGAACTATAATAGGCTTCGAATTATTGAAAATTACAGGTAACTCTGTCATAATTGCACTGTCATGTAACCCCCAAAGGACTGGTTATTTTTCCGGACGTCGTAACCCCTTTGCCGGGTAGGATGTACCTCCACACCCTTTCGGAGAAAAAATGATCGTTGATTTTTTACCACACACAATTCAAGGAATGATAATCAGATACCAAAAAAAATTGGGTAATCTTATATAAATCAAATAGAAATATTCACACAACAGGGTGTTCAATGGTCAAGGTATACACAATCGCGTCCGGAAAAGGTGGTACTGGGAAGACAACCGTTTCGGTTAACCTCGGAACGATGCTTGCTCAGCTCGGGAAAGAGACCTTCCTAATGGACGCCGATATCGGCATGGCGAATGTCGGCCTCCTCCTCGGCCTCCAGGATGCACCCGTCACCCTTCACGAAATTCTTGCTGGCAAGGGTAATATCAACGACGCTATTTATGAATGCCCTGCAGGTCTTAAGGTAATTCCGGCAGGTATCTCTCTCCAGGGATTCCAGCAGGCAGATCCCGAGAAGCTTCGCGATGTCATGAACGAGATCGTCAAACGCTGCGACTTTTTGTTGATCGATGCCCCTGCCGGGATCAGCAAGGATGGTATCGTTCCTCTTGCTGTTGCTGATGAAGTGATACTTGTCGTGAATCCTGAACTATCTTCCATTGTGGATGCCCTCAAAACAAGGATACTGACTGAACTTGTTGGGGGCCATGTCATGGGATCGATTATCAACCGTGTCGGCCAGGACAAAACCGATGTCATGATAAAAAAGATGGAGAAGGTGCTCGGAGTAAAAGTAATCGGGATAATTCCCGAAGACCCCAATGTGCGTCGCGCAGCTTCTTCGAGAACTCCTATTGTTATCAAGTTTCCGACATCTCCTGCCTCAAAAGCAATCCGCCGTATAGCTTCAGATATTACCGGGATTGCTTACAAAGATGAAGGAGAAATGCAAAAGAAGGAAGGGTTTATCGAAAGATTCACAAAAGCCTTGTTTGTTAAGAAATCAGAGATATGACAAGATTATTATAATATCGATCACTTCGTTCAAAAATTTTTTTTCGTCCATCCGTGGCACGTACATTAAAATCACAGTATCTGGTTTTTTAAGCTTAACGGGACTCTGATTGGGACAGCGAGCGTTGTTAAAAAAACGGATGGATGTAATAACTTCTTTCTTGGGTACAAAAGGGTTATGCAGGTTTATTTGTTATAGTAAAGACACAGTGTTCATCACCCTTTGAACGGCACTTGATTTCACGACCCTGCACCTTTATCCCGAAGGATCCTTCAACGATTCCGGCAAGGAGTCCGGCAGTGCAGAAACAGATATTTTTACCGGTAGTCCCGAATGCTTCCGACTCAACGGTATGTTCAAGGATGATAGTTTTTTCCTTCCTGGTTTCGTCCCATTCCATCCGGAAAATATGGAACCATCCCATCTGGGAGTAGAATGCAAAGGCCATATCAGCGAGGAGATTCGGCTTTGTTATACCCATTTTTTTGTAATGTTCGACCGTTTCCCTGCCCATGTCCATATATGCCCGGTAATTCACTCCTCCCGCAGGCATCTCACCCATGGTCTTTTTTAATGAATTCATCATAGACGAGAAAATGAAACGTGGCATTATGACGACTGGATCATCGATAAGCCTGATCCTGCCCTCAAGAGGCTTGTGCTCAATATATTCGGTAATAGCCGAGTCGCCTTTAACAATTGCCTCCGCTTTCCACTTCCAGCTGGATTCTCTTTGATCCGCAACAAATTCACAGACATCATCACCGTTTGCATGGCATCGGGTCTCAATACAGAACCAGTTCTTACCGGTTACAGCGATCAGAACACCCTCTATCCAGCCCTGGTGAATTCCACAGACAGGCATCTTCCAGTCCTTGAGAACTTCAGATTCGAACGTATGCTTTGTTCGGAGCACAATCCGGTGCTGGCCGGATTCGACAAGCTCGAACGGAGACCCCCAACCCTGCTGGTGCTGGAGCTTGAAAACAAGCATGAGAAAATCTGCCGGGTTGAGATCTATTCCGAACTTTTTTAACAGGTTATTGAGCCCCCCGGATCCCATCCCGACGGAGTGGAAAAGCTTACGAACTGCCTGTACGGCAAGTTTCCGGTCAAGATTCGCCTCATACATCTCATAGATCGCTTTTATGAGATAATTGGGATTGCTCGCTGTTTTTACCCCGAACACCGAGTACGAACCGGCAGCGGGGTCCATTTCAATATAGGGAGTGATATTTCTCTCCCCTTTAATGAGAGCCTCAAAGTCCTCCCGCCCTATTTTCATGGGGAAGAACTCTGTTATTATCCGATTAAAGTATTTCGTTTTACTATTTGGAGAGAGATTATGCCATTAATATCAAATCAGAGGAAGAATTGGTGAAGCTCGCATCAAATTTTAAGGAGAATATTTGCGTTGAGATCCAGGTTCATTGTTGAATTTGACTCGTTAAAGGTTATGTGGAATGTAGTTATCTTCTGGGAGCGTTCCATGACAATGCACTCATATCTCCCATGCACCAGTTTAAAACTGGCGTTTCCTTCATCCGTGGTAATATCGTTTCCCAATATTTTACCTTCACTCCGGATCGATACACTGACGCCATTCTGCGGAATTGTGTCCTTCAGGATCGAGAGCCTGAGTACTCCCATACCCTCACTTTTCTTTCCGATCTCCGGTATTAGGGTTGGGATGCTCTTTTTCAAGTGTTTCTTCTCGAAAATCCGTGAACCCATAACAACAGCATCGATAACATCCGGCTTCACTTCATACAACTCAAATTTTTCATGCCCTGTTATCATTATCACTGCTTTATCGCTGTACAGTGACCCCTTTTCATCAATATAAATGGCACCTTCAGCCTCACCGTTGATAAAAGCAAGATAATACTCCCGTTCATTCTCTTTTGCTGCTGCAATCCCAATGAAATTCAGTGGCGCAGTATACTGGAACAGTTCATGGATGTTGAAGGTCCCCACGTACTTCGACCCCTTGATGATATTTTCCAGCAGGTCATGTATTACGTTGGGAATACTCTTTTTCAGGTGCGATTTTTCAAAAATCCTACACCTCATGACGATAGTTTCGACAATATCAGGTGTTAATTCATAGAAATCGAACTTTTCTGCCCCGGAGATCATCCTTGCCGCCTTATCGCTGAGCACGGTTCCCTTTTCATCGATATAGACGGCTCCTTCAGCCTCACCGGCAAGGAATGCAAGATAATATTCCCGTGAGTTTTCTTTAGCTATCGCAATCCCATTGAAGTACCGTGATGAGGCAAACTGGAACAGTTCATGGATGTTGAAGGTCCCCAGATGCTTTGCGCCCTTGTGGATATTTTTTATCAGATCCTGTATTTTCATCAGAATTCATCTCATCGGGTATACTCTTTGGAAAGTAACTATCATTACGCGATTTTCCTGTATATTTATTGTGGAGTTATTTGTGACAGGTATATTTTACATTTGCGGAATCTGTTGTTTGCTTGCCACTCTTTATCGCCATACATAAGTGTTCATAAAAAAATGATATACCGGAACTATGGAAATAATCTACCCGATGGCGATCTCG
>Ga0326726_10001701_pt1 | contig 20473 bp, 17 predicted proteins | sample MHFenrmetagenome_2_FD_207603 | JGI IMG/M metagenome (GOLD analysis project Ga0326726, IMG submission 207603) | Lab enriched peat soil microbial communities from Michigan Hollow, Ithaca, NY, United States - MHF15MN | ecosystem: Environmental > Terrestrial > Soil > Wetlands > Peat | place: USA... | reverse complement strand
GCAGCCGTTGTCCGACACGCTCAGGAACACGGTCCCCTCGCGGACCGTCAGGCGAACCTGCACTTCGGTGCACCGGGAATGCTTCACGGCGTTGATGACGATCTCCTTGAAAAGAAGCCAGAAATGCCGCCGTCGTTGGGGGTCGATATTCACAGACAGGGGAACCGGTGGGATGTCAATACTGTGGGCAATCCCTTTGCTCTCAAATAATTCTGACGCATAGCGCCGAAGTTTTGATGTAATGGTGTCCCAACTGTCATTGCTGGGGTTGATGGACCAGACGATATCGCTCATGGCCTCCTTGGCATGACTGGCGCTCTCCGCTATCAGGGAAAGGAACCTGTTACCACTCTCTGTGTCCGTCGAGTGGTGGCTCTCGCTCATCGCCTGGGCAAAGAATGTAATGCTGCTCAATGTGCTGCCGACTTCATCGTGCAGATCGCGGGCAATCTGCATTCGGGTGCGCTGTTTCTCAAGCTCCGCGCGCAGCTCGGCTTCCCGGAGCGCCGCCTGCTCGCGTTCTTTCCGGCGAATTTTGGTGATCTCGTACCTCCGCCATCCGACTCCGGCGCCCACAGCGACAAAGCCATACAGCGTAAAGGCCCACCATGTCTTCCAGGGAGGAGGGTCGATAGAGAAGCTCAGGGTCGCTCCCTGTTCGTTCCAGACGCCATCGTTGTTTGAACCTTTCACGCGAAACGTGTACCGGCCCCGTGAGAGGTTTGCATAGCTCACAAACCTCCTGGTCCCCGCATTGACCCAGTCGTGCTCAAGCCCCTCGAGCTGATATGCATACTGGTTCTTCCTCGGTTCTACGAAATCCAGCGCTGCAAATTCGAAGGAGAGAAAGTTCTCGTTGTAGAAGAGCTCTAGGTGACCTGAAGGCAGGGGAACTTCGCGGTCAAGAACCTGCACCCGTATCAGCTCAACGGGCGGAATGCTCCCGTTGCCGCGTATCTCCTCGGGCCGGAACATGTTGAATCCGTTCACCCCACCGGCGTACATCAGACCGCTCTTGCCCCGATGGACCGCCCCGCGCCGGAATTCGAGCGATTGAACACCGTCGCTCTCATCGTATGTGATGCAGGTGCCAGTCTTCGGATCAAAACGCGCAAGGCCGTAGCCTGTGGTCAGCCAGAGTTCACCGGTTCTGTCGTCAACAAGGATTCCGTAGATCTGATCATTGGGGAGCCCCTTGCCGGTCGAGTAGCGCGTGAACAGACCGGTGGCAGGATCGTATCTGTTCAGCCCATCTCCCCAGGTTCCAAACCAGAGCGTCCCGTCCGCGCCCTCAGCGATCGAAACAACAATGGTACTGGTGATCGTCTTGCCTTCTCCGCGATTATCGCCCTTGCTGAACACCAATGACTCACCCGTGCGCGGATCGTACCTGATGGCACCGATACCCCACGTGCCGCACCAGAGATACCCGCGACGGTCTTCGTGGATCACCCACACATAATCGGCAGGAAAGGGGGGGTGAGTCCGCCTCGCGTGATGCTCGAATGTCTTCCGCTTCATGTCGTACCGACTGACTCCCCCACCGCTTTGGCCTATCCAGAGATCCCCGCGTGAATCCACGAACAGGCTCGTGAGGAATGGACTGGTGTCGTCTTTCGGCCCGGATGGGAGCCCGAACGCCTGCACGTCACCGGTTTTCTTGTTGAACCGATAGAGCCCTGACCCCACTTTCGCGAACCAGAGATCTCCACTTCGATCCTCGCAGATCGCATACACCGGTTCACCTCGGAGTGGTGCAAGCCGTCGATCGTTCCTCCCAATCTCTTCAACCCGGGAACTCCCACGTGGCATTCGTTTTACCCCGTCCTGTGTCCCGATCCAGAGCGTGCCGTCCGAGTCCTCGAAAAGCGCATTCACTGTTGCCGGGCTTGTGATGACGTGGCGAAATTTCCTCTTGTGCACATCGCATTTCGATAGCCCGGTGGCAACCGTACCGAGCCAGAGTATGCCCGTTCGGTCACGAGAGAGTGCGAGGATGACGTTGGAACTGATCGCATCCGGGTCCTGTGGTTTCACCGTGAAATGTGCCTGTCCCCCCCTCACGAGATCTATTATGAACAGTCCATCGCCATCGGTTCCAACCCAGAGATTTCCTGCGCTATCCTCACAGAGTGAGGCAGCTGGGTTGGCGAGTCCCGGAACGACGATGCACGTGAAATTATCCGCCGCCTCATTATACCTGCAGATGCCTAGGTCGGTCCCAAACCAGACCGAACCATCGTGAGACTGGTAGATGGCGTAGATGTACTCGCCGGGAAGGCTGTGCAGGTCCTTGGGGTCCGGCCTGTAGATTCTGCTTCTTCCTGTCACCCTGTTGAACAGGGCAAGCCCACGGCGTGTCCCCACCCAGAACCTCCCCGAGGAATCTTCGAAGATTCGGTTGACATTGGTGCTGGGCAGGGCCTGCTGGTTTGTGTAGCGGGTGAATGTCCCGTTTGTCCGGTTGAATCTGTTGAGGCCGCCATTCCACGAACCCGCCCAGACATCGTTCTTCCGATCGACGTACACCCACGAGACTTCATCGGCAATCAGGCTCGTCGTGTCATTGGGGATATTGCGGTATCGGACAAACCTTCCCTCATCCCTCACGTAGTGGCAGAGGCCACGCCCGGAAGTGCCGATCCACAAGTCGCCGGTCGAATCCTCGCACACAGACCAGACGAAATCGCCGGACATGGAATTGGTGTCAGAGGGATTGTGGGCAAAACGCTTGAAAGTATACCCATCATAGCGGAGGAGACCGGTTGCGGTCCCGAGCCACAGGAACCCGTACCGATCTTGAAGCATGGAATAGATCGTCCCCCTCGAAGGCCCATCCAGTGTAACCACCCGCTCAAAGACAGGCTCCTGCGAACGCCCTGTGGCTGTGTGCCCAACCAACAGGATGCCCAGAAGCGAGAATCTCAGGCCCCACGGCTGCATCCTCAGGTCTCCTCTCCTAGAACACTGCATTCCTGACCATCCTGATCGGGGGAACGTTATCCCCGCAACCTAGGTTCCCGGCATCCGCGCGAGGAGAGATATGCACTGTAGCCCGTCATAGTGCCGAGGACAAACAGGGGGTGCAGTCTGATGCAGAGAATCTCCCAATTCATGATTGGATCCCTTCGCAGGCGGCAACCCAGGAAATACCGTCCGCATCGCCGAAACTGTCAAGGTCAGTATCGGCTCCGAATCAATCATCTCAGCTCTGACGGTTGAAATTAGTACGTCATGCATCAATTATGCTCTGGATTCCCGAAAGGTCCTGGAGAGAGACCGCATCCCTGGGGAGGACGAGCTGAAAAAGTCGGGTGCGATGCGTCGCACTGATTGCTCCTCCACGAGCATGAGGGAATAGACATCGATCCCCGCCCCTTCTGGCCTGTCGGTGGGGCATGTCGGTTGTCCAACCAAACATTCGACGAATTGCAGGTTTTTCGCAGATCGATCCCTCCCGGAAAGAGCGCCAGAATGTGATCTGTGGCACAGCAACTGTGATATTCTGCGTCACAAGGCCCAAGGAGATAGGAAGCAGCAACGACTGCAACAGCAATAAATGGTAAGAATCCCTTCCAGTTGTGCTCGATGCAAGCGTTTTCGACGCCAAAGACTTTCAGAGCTACGAAAAATGTTGCCAGCAGATAGAAGAAGCCCGCAATTGTAGCCTCAGTCAAGAATTTGGGCGAAGTCATTGGAATTCGCTATCCGATATCGTGTGAATTTAATGATCCTGTTCTTGCCACCTAACGGCTGGCAATAAGCCGCGGCGGTAGAATGATTGTGATTGCCTGTAAATCGCCAAACGCTTTTCGACTGATGCAAAGTAGCCCGCGCTGCACAAGACTTGTTCGGTCGGCTTCATTGCTCTATTGGGGTGCGATTGCGACCGAACGTTGTTTAATACGAAACATCAAAATAGCGCTCTCGCCACCACTTAAGATACTGCCGTGGTTCCCCAAAACTCTTCTCGCTCGACGCCCGGAGGTATGCCATAGCTTCAGCCTGTTCCGTAGAATCACCTATCCAGGAGATCCCGATCGCATTGAGGAGTATCATTTGTGGCCACATGCTCGCGAGATACTTTTCCCACTCCTCCCGTGACATTGTCCGCGATCCGACCCTCGAATCATAACCGAGGTAGATGAAATCATCGATGTATGCGAAAAAGTCGCGTGTGCCAAGTGCCCGGGAACTCTCCACCGTGAGACGTTGCTGGAATCGTTCAGATCGCAGTCGCTTCAGTCCATCAAATGGAGTCCGCAAGCACCAACTTTTCCATTGCTCAGCTGTCGAGAAATTCGTGTCGCACAGAAATACCAGAGCACGAACAGCTTCCTGGTAAAATCTGTTTCCCATTACTCCTGACCGATGGCGTTCCAACAATGCAATCCGTCTGAGGGATGCTTCAATTATTCGCTTGCTGAAAACATAGTGCAAGGGGTGCGCATGCAAGACGAACCCCTGTCGGATGACGAATGCATCAAAATTCTTCGGCACGAAGGCCTCATCATCCGGCGGTGAATCTTTCCACGGGACATCCGCCGAAAGAATGAAGAGGTCTGACGCGCCCAACTTGTCAAGATTGACAGGAGAACTGGCACGGGCCACCTGACAGATAGTGAATACTTGATCATCACCCAACGCCATTTTCAGGTACCGTCCAAGCCACGCCCCTCTGCTTTCCTCAGGCGTCAGATCGCCAGTGAAAGGTTTACTAGACACTTCCTTTATAAGATGTCCATTGCCAAAGAACATCAGCCCTTTTTGGGCCGGATGCTCATGGAAATAGCCAAGGACATTCATAGCAGTCAAGCTGTCGCGATCTCTCACAAAGTACAGCTCCGCTGCTCTTGCGGATGAATCTATCATTCTTCTGTCGAGAACATTCATCGCTTCAGGTCCCTGCAGATCCAATGAAATCTGCCTTGATGGCGGCAGAAGCGCGTTCATGCTGTCGATGCGTTTGGTGATTCCGCTGAGGTCACGATAGAACTCAAGCCGTTCAATTGATGTGCTGGGCAAAAGGAAATCCAGGACGGCGTTCATGTCCCCGGACTTCAGGTACTGTCTAATGAGGTCTGCAACTTGCCCATCTTCCTCAAGGAAGAGTGTCAAATGGGTTTGATCGGATTCTCCTCTCTCCAACATCGTCAGCCAAGTGGTGAGAGTTGAGGTGAGGGTATGATAGGAGAGGGGGAAATCATGCGCAAAATCGCCCAACATGACGATTCGCCTTTGCGACAGTTCCAGAACGATCCTTCGTTCGGGATTAGATATGTACGTGTTGCGCTGGTCGCAGGCCGAAAAGGATAGAAAAACAACGCTGGAAATGAGTATCCCAAATCTCATGGGAAAATGCCTTTCCCCGGTCAATATTCTGGCCGTAAAAGCACCCTAACGGCTACCAATACGCCGCGGCGGCCGGATAGATCTGGTTAGTGGCCGACGATGCTGATATTTCCTTTGGCCGTCGTGAGCTGAATATTCCCTCGCCCTGAACCGAGTCTACCAGTCAAGGATTGGGAGGTGGTTACTCGATCGTTGATGACCAGGCCTGAGTATGCGATGGTCCCGTTTGCAGTTACGGCTGAGAACAAGGACGAAGTAGACGCCGGGACCTTCAGAATTATGTCTCCTTCGGCCATGGCAACCATGCACAGGCCACTATCCGGCAATGCCGTTTCCACCGAAACTTGACCCTTCGAGCCTGATAGGATGCAATTGCCTTCATGACCAAGAATTGTTGTATTCCCAATGTTTTCACCGATAAATGTCGAGCGAAGATAGGAAACGTGCGTCGCAATCGACACTCTGCGTAGAGTACACGGAATCCAATACGGCAGAGTGAGTGATAGCGCTGAAGGATTGAAATTCACCTGCGGAACGGAACGTAGACTGATAAATGCGGTATCGTTGAGACTCTGAAGCGTGACGGAGAGCTGAGGGAACAGCTGTTCGGCCTGATCCTGGGATTCAGCGGTAACGTTCTTGTCGAGAAACCATCGGACAGTTGATGTATCGGAACCGCCCTCAATAAAGACGGGTCCGAGTTCGTTTGCCACGACGATTGCCCTAACCGGATCGAGAGGTAGTGTACCCGACTCGCGCGAATTGTAGTCGTGAGCCTGCACCACAACCTCGTCAGGGTTGCACGAAGAGATGCGCGCCGCCATCGCGAGCATTGCGAAAATGAGTGCCGGAGTATTCATAAGACGGGATTCTTTACGTCTATGGTTGTGCTGCCCGGGCCGTCTGTGACTAAACCGCAGCAGTTGAAAGTTGGGCATTGTTTTGCCTGCGCTTCGCAACGGGAGATCTCTTTTCTCTTGTCGAAGATCCCGCCGCCTTCTGGCGGGGACTCTCTCCTTTGTAAAGGTGTTAGGGTGCGCATCCGTACTCGGAGTCAAAGGACAAACTGGATTGTCCCGACAACGGGTGCGAATGACCACAAACCGTCAAGGGTCGAAGTGAATCGTCCCTCGATCTTAAATTGGAGGTTTGAGTCCAACGGCACGTTCAATCCGAAACCGATTGCAGCGAATGCTTTGGTGAGTGATTCGCCGCTGCCGTGGTACAAACTACTGGATGTCCGGTTAGGAGTGGCTTCCAACCAGTTCGTGATCATGATGTCCCCGATATGCATGATGTAGGCACCAGCCCGAAGAGACAGAAAAGGCTGCAGGAAGGACTTGGTAACCATGAACCGGGCTGCAACTGCTGTTTCGTACATGTTTGTGGGTTTTCCATCTGCTCGCAAACGGAAACCCGGCACAGCGGGAACCGCGATATGAGGATCATCGCCTCTATAGGGGAAGCGATGATAGAAAACAGTTGCCCCGATTTCAATAGCAGGTGTTACTGGATATGCAACCCCGATGCCTGCTGTCCAGCCATCACTCCAATTGCTTAGAACTCCGAGTCCCCGTTCGTTAAACGTGATACCGCCGCCTGCTTCCAACCTGAAAGACTCGCCCGCGCACAAATGATAGGGCAGGAGGAAGAGAACGATGATGCAAATGAGGAGAACGACGGTCTTAATGGCACCTCTCCCACCTGGATATTTGCGAATCGCTGTGCACGCCCTAACGTCTGATAATAAGCCGTGGCGGTAGAATGTTCGTGATTGCCTGCACATTGCCAAACGCCTTGTGACTTGAAGTTCCCCTGATTCAGTGGACAGAGAGTTAAGCTGCTTTTTTGTTATGAATTTCCTGCAGTGTCTCCCATGGTGTGTGGTACCCCAGAGAGGAGTGCAGGCGTTTGTGGTTGTAGAACACTTCGATATAGTCGCAGAGGTGTTGATGTGCTTCGGCTCGTGATTGGAACTGCTCAAAGTCGACAGACTCCGTCTTGAGCGTGTGGAAGAATGTTTCGGTCACAGCATTGTCGTAGCAGCTCAAGCAGTTGCTTTGGATGCATTGCACCGACTGCACGGCCAAAAGCTCTCAGAACATTCTGCTGGTGTACTGGCTGCCACGGTCACTGTGGACGATCACCGGCAATCTTGGCCGGTATTGCCAGAGGGCCCGCTGAAACGCCGTGCAGACCAACTGAGCGTCGATCCGTTCGCTGGTGGCCCAGCCGACGATGGCCCGGGAATAGAGATGAGAGGATCACTGCCAGATACAGCCACCCTTCCGTGGTCCAGATAGAGGTAATATCCGACGTCCAGACCTGATGCGGACGCTCGGCAGTGAAGTCTCGCTGAAGGAGATCGGGCGCAGGGATCGCTCCCTGGCGCTGTCGATAAGATAGGGACTCGTCCATCCCGCCTCTGGCGGGACTACCTCTGCGTTCACCCGAAGATTACGACCTGGCTGTTTGCGTTGCACCCTTTCAGGTTACGTTGTCGAGTCGCTTAGCATAAAGCCGTTTCCAGCTCCATGCCGACTCCTCGCTACATGACGTTCAGAGTAACGTCACGGTCGGGACTTGGAGTAGAGCGCCTCCACTCCTCACCCGACAGGATCAGGAACAGTTTACCTTGGCGCTCATCTCAGCAACAGGAGCTTGCGCGCCTGGACGAAATCGCCCGCCTGAATTCTGTAGAAGTAGACTCCGCTCGACAATCGGCTGGCTTCGAACCGGACTTCGTGGTATCCCGCTTCCTTTTCTCCCTGGACAAGAGTCGCTACTTGCTGGCCGAGAGTGTTGGAGACAGTCAAGCTGACTTGCGACCTTTGTGGCAAGCCGTAGCGGATCGTTGTCGAGGGATTGAACGGGTTGGGGTAGTTCTGCTGCAGGGCGAACACTTTGGGCAGATCCGGAGCGGTGGGCTCTTCCACCCCGAGTATCACGCCTCCGTCTCCCCAGAATCCTGCGGACGAGGCGAACGTCGTGCCGGTCGAGCGGCCGATCACCGGCTGACCGATCAAGCCGGCGGCAGCGTACGAACCGTTGGACATCATTCCTCCTCCTGTCGCAAAGACGCCGGTGCCCAGCCCGATCTGGGCGGAAGCGGCAAACACAATCCCCGAAACAAGCAAAGCGGTCATAGTCGATTTTGCTATACGTGTCATGGTCTGGCCTGTTGGGAATGGGTTCAGCGCTTCACCGGCGCAGACCCATCGGGAGACCTCCTGATATCGTAGGGTTCAATTTCGGCCGCGGATTTCGAGAGCGTCCCCATCAGTTTTGGGAAGTACATCGCAGTCAGCCGGGTTGGGGAGAGAAACGTCATGGGATCGGTCCCGGCCGCGTATTGGCCGAGGAGATAATATCTGTGTGCGCCGGCTCCCGTCGAAAAGAAATTCGTTGTGGAGAATGGAATTTGATACCAGTCCGCGCGTGCATTCGCGGGCATGGATAAGAAGTTTTCGCCGTTAGAAGGGATAGTCGTAGTGTTGGCGCTGATGCCAATGAGGACATTCGTATTCACGGTAGTGTTGGTGCGCAAGAACGCGTAACCGGAAGCGATGACCACAACGTAGCCGCTGGTCGGCAGTGTGATATCGACAGAGTCGAGAACATACATGATATTGCCGGCGTCCAGCCAGTGACCGTTGGCCTGTGAAGATGACACACCTGGTTCGTCGAGAATGTTGGCGGAGGTCAGCGTGGCGGAAGCTACTTGAGTTCCCGTGATCGACCCATTTACGATCTTTGCGCCAGTCACAGAGCCATTCGCCAGCTGGGTAGTGCCGATTGAGCCATCCCCCACCTTTCGTGTGGAGTCCGATACGGCACTTTGCAGGCTGTAGCTGATTGCTGTCATTTCCAACCGGGGTGACAGCTCAGGGTCCGTCCCAACCTGGAGACTCATCCAGTACGAGGTGTTGAATGAAGCGGGAAGCGGGACGATCTTGCCGAGGATTGCGTTGAACACGCCGTTGCGTGCAGAGACCAGCTGTGCTTCAGTCCAGACAGCGCTCCCCCCCGAAGAACCCGTGTAGAGGCGAAAAGTGACACTGTAATCTCCATCTGGAACGGCAGCAGAGCCCATGGCAAGCGTGCCCTGGTAGTTCAGGGTTTTCGGCATCTGTGCGTACACCGACACAGCGCCAATGAGGCACAGCAGCAATGAAGCGTGTTTCATGGTGGCTCCAGCAGGTTGTTGATGAGAACAGTATTGTGCGCGGGGGATGCTCTGGTCTGACGAGTGGCGTACACCTGTTAGTTGTCGGGCTGGGCTCTACAGGGGGAATTACAGGACAGGGTCCAGATGGACGACTAGATGGCGGGGGGAAGCCACGGGACAGAAAAAACCTTGTTGGAAATGTACTCTAGAGGAAGCCAAGATACAACCCCCCTCGAATTTCGGTCCAATGTGCTCCAATTCGACCCTCTCCTTTACATCTTCACCCTTCGATCCTTCCCTGCCGGCGCGAGGTTTGGCCTGATCAATGAGGGGGAAGCAAAAAAGGGCACGGACGTCGCGCTGCCCGGGCCGTTTGAGAGACAAATGCCCCAATCATCGGGGCATCTGAATCTACCTCTCCTATGTGTAGGAGGCTTAGATGGCAGGATGCCACATCACACGACCTTCTTGATTAATAGGACAACACCAGGGAAATAGTACTGTCCTTCCCAAATTATGGTCTTCCGAGCTGGGGGTGGGAACACAAACGCCTGGGCGGATGTGCGTACGCGCTTGATCAGTCGAAGCCAACGACCAATTTCCCGGTCCGCATCGTTGGACAACCTGAAACGCGGCGCCAAGAAGAAAACAGCAAGGCGAATTGAACCATCAGAAGGAATCGTTTTCGCGTCGCGATACGCTTTAGTGAGCACCCGATTGATGCGAGCTAGCTGCACTTGATGGTCAAGATGCGTGTTTAGATATTTCACCTTAGCTTCGACCACATACTCAACCCGCCCAAGTTTGAACTACAAATCATTGCGGCCCGTGTAGCGACGTTTGGCTGAACGTTTTTCCTGCAAGTACTCTCCAAAGGCAATACCGCCTGATTGCCAAACAGCGGCAGCCAAGAGACTGAGGTTTGCGCGCTCATTGTGCCACCACGGAGCGTCGGCGTAACCCCACTCCTTGGCGCACCTCGCAACAACTGAGACATAACTCTTCTGTACGGCTTTGAGGGCTCTCAACGATCCCGCGTTTGTGTCTGTGAAATTGGCTGGCGTATTCTGTCTCCAAGGGCTGCCGTGTAAGGCCGCGCTTTACCTGCGTCCCGAAACAAGGTACAGGCAAACCACGGGATTGTCAAATCGCCGGGTGAAAGAGTTCTACGGCGGAGACGAGAAAGGCCTAGAAGTCTGCAACATCAAACACACAAAAGGAATACTTCCAGCGGAGAGTGAGGGACGGGACAAATGACAACGGGGGAAGCGGAGAGCGAGTCAGTCTCCTTCTCCTTGATCACTTCCCATCGCCGAAAAGCAACCACGCTTGCTCCACAAAAAACGCGAAACTCCCCTCCACCCCGAGGTTCTTAGCGAATTGCAGACGTGCTTTCACGGCCTCGAGAAAATCCAGCTTTGTCTTTGACCTCATAGCGATCTTGTCGAGCTTGAGGATTCTTATGTATTCCGGTGGTGTCATCACTTTTCATCTCTTCAATGAACAACCTCAGAGCTGCTTCCACACATTGCACTACTAACGCAACATTTGTGCCCAATAGCAATCGTCAAGTCAGCACATAACGCCTTGGCACCGCTAACGGATTGCGGCTCACCTGCGACGATGCATCGTTAACCAAGGACAACAGGCTTCAGTTTCTTCACCCGGGGGAAGGGCATCAAGAGCACAATCCACAAAGTCTCAAAGGGCCCTTACTGTCACACACGTGATGCTACATCCAAGCATCAAGAGACTGTAGCACAGTGATGCTGCACGTCACCTGGCAGCTCCAGTCGCGCCGCTGGCAGGCTGCTTCTTGAATGCTGCTGAAGTGATTCGAACTCCCTGAGCGTATGAGGTTGGCTCGAAGTTGAATGCCTTTTCAAATTTCGTCGAGTCAAAAATGTAGTCGTACTCGCTCTGATAGAGCATCTCGTAAGACTCCCGGACCGTTGGGTCGAACCAACCGGCAAGCCTGATCATGGGTTTGGTGAGAACCCGATAATTCGGTGTAACGCCGAACTCGTCGGCCACCAACTGAATAAACTCCTTGCCCGAGGGAGGGTTCGGCGCCGTTGGAACATGCCAGGTCTGATTCCAGGCTTTCTCGTTCCCGGCCAGGAAGGCCAGGCTCCTTGCAGCATCCAGCGTAAAGGTCAGGGAATGCTTTACGGAATCGTTGACGAGCCACGAGGCTTTGCTCCTCTTTGCAAATTTGTCGAAAACCAGAATATTCGGGACGCTGTTCCTGGCATCAGGACCATAAAAGTCCGCGGACCGTGCAATGAGCGCAATGAGATTTCTCGCCTTTACCTCGTCCAACAGAACTGTTGCAATCTGTGCGCGAATTTCCCCCTTCTTGCTGCAGGGATTGAATGGAGTCTGTTCGGTCATCACTCCGTTGACTTGTCCGTACATGTAAACGTTGTCGAAGAATATGAGCCTCGCTTTTGCCCGTTTGCATGCTTCAATGGCGTTCTGCATTATCAGGGGCCAGAGTGCCCGCCAGATCTTCAGGTTGTACTTCAGACCTACAAGCAGGTATACGACCGCCGAACCGGAAACCGCCTTGATCGTTTGGTCAAGATTTGAGATATCGGCAGAAACAGCTTCTGCCGATCCATCCGCACTCTTTGGATTGCGACCAACTAATCGTACCCGTTTTCCGTCCCTGACAAGTTCTTTTACAAGCTCTTTTCCGATCGATCCGCCGGCTCCAAGTATCGTATGCATAAGGTCATCCTGTTGATTTAGATCTCGTTTCCAGCTTCGTCCTTAGCCCCGACCCGTGGAGCCAACATATGAAGTTCTCATATGGCCGTGAACACCGGGCCATTACTTTTGCCCACTGCGCTTCGCAACGGGAAATCTCTTTTCTCTTGTCGAAGATCCCGCCGCCTTCTGGCGGGGACTCTCTCCTTTATAAAGTGACTATGATACAATGTTGAGCCTCACGGGTGTGTGTGGTAAGTTGGGATTGTCGAAGTACCAACTCATAAACACCACATCAAGCACCAGGAGGCTCATATGGAAAAGGTGAGGGAAATCCTCGACAGAAGCTATCGTCTGTTCATTGGCATCGACGTTCATCTGGTGAGCTGGACCGTGACAATCCGGACTCGGGATGTGGAGTTGAAAACGATCACGATGGCAGCAAATTGCACAGCATTGGAAGCTTTTCTCCGTCCGTACATGGGACATCCGCTGCAGGTGGTGTACGAAGCTGGCTATTTTGGCTACTCCTTGTGCGATTTTCTACAGTCAAAGCGTATCGATTGTGTGGTCACGCCGCCAAATCTGGTTCCCGACAGTGCTGGCAACCGCGTCAAGACGGACAAGAAAGACTCCCGGAAACTTGCCCAGTGCCTGAGCAACGGCGAACTCAAGCGAGTGTACGTGCCGACTGCAGAAGAACGCTCGGCCCGAATGGTCAGTCGGCGACGGCGGCAACTTATCGCCGACCGGGTCCGCGTGCAGCACCGCATTAAGGCGGAACTTCGGTTCCACGGCATCACTATCGTCGAACCGCGGGCACAATGGTCGGCCTGCTACCGGGACAATCTGGGACGAATTACCTTCCACGACCGGTGGGGCACGGAAAGCTTTCAACAGCTGCTGACGGAGTTCGATCACTTGACGGGGCAGATCGCATCACAAAACCGACTGCTCAACGAGCTGTCACAGACGGATCGATATCGGGATCGTGTCAAGCTGTTGCGGAGCATTCCCGGAATCGGCCCCATTGGGGCAATGGAGTTTCTGCTGGAACTCCAGGACATCAGTCGCTTCCATACGGCCAAAGCACTGGCAGCGTATTTGGGGCTGACGCCGAGTCAGTACTCGAGCGGTGAGCATACTCACATGGGCTCAATCACGCGCACGGGCAAACCATCATTGCGTGGCCAGTTGGTCGAGAGTGCCTGGATCCTTGTCGCCAAGGATGCTGGTATGCGGACACGCTACGAGCGTCTGAGGGCGCGCACCGGAGGCAAACGTGCGATTGTTGCGATCGCCAGACGTTTGGCGCTCATCGCCCGACGAGTTCTCCTGAGCAGGGAACCTTACCAGCCTGGGATTAGTCCAGCGGTCTAACAACCTATCAGGACATCATTGTTTTCGGGGATGTGAAGGACAACGGCTTAACCCCTTGTGCCACACCTTGTGAGGCACGTTATAAAGTGTGTTGCCTTTCGCCCTTGTAGTGCTGGGGTGCAACGCCTCGAAAAAATAACCTGTGGCTCTGAGCTTTATCCGAGAGACCACGAATAGCAGGCTGGCTCCGTTGCCGATCTCCGCACACGGGAGAAAATTGTCCACACAGACTCACTAGAGCTTGACTTTGTACATAGCAGGGGTTGGGCGGTTCAGGCATCCCGCCGAGTCTACTCACTTGCACATTACCTGTTAAAGAAGTAAATTGCTACATGATTCTGGACTTCGGCGACCAGGCCACGGAAGACGTCTTCAACGGCACTGACTCCAAGGCAGCCCGTCGCATCCCCGTTCGTCTGTGGCCTATTGCAGCACGAAAGCTTGATATGCTCAACGCCGCAAAAGAGATTCGGGACCTGCAATCTCCCCCAGGAAACCGTCTGGAGAAACTGAAACGCTCCCTAGCCGGCTTTCACAGCATTCGGATCAATGATCAGTACAGAATCATTTTCCGATGGGTGGACGGCAATAGCCGACAGGTCAGAATCACAGACTATCACTGAGAGAACTTGCCATGATGCCAAAGAATCGAAAGCCGACTCATCCGGGGAAAATCCTGCTCGAGGAATTCCTCCTTCCCCTGCAAATGAGCCAGGTCGAACTTGCCAAGAGGATGGGAGTCCCAATCCAGCGAGTCAACACTCTCATCAAGGCCAAGCGCAACATGACGGCGGAAACTGCCATTCTGCTTGCTCGGGTTCTCAACACCTCCTCGGAATTCTGGATGAACTTGCAGGTGGCATGTGATCTGTACGACGCTCAAGCCAACCTGACGCATGCTGCATGAACCGCCTAACGGCCGCGGCTCACCTGCGCCGCGAAACGACTGTTTATGGTGAAAACGTCCACCAACTCCTTGCATTGCACTTGGCAGATGACCCCGGTCATTAACCGCACTTACCTTGTCGCGGTGTCAGGTGCAGCCGCTTGTTAGGCGGGCGCCAGAAGTCCACTCCGATGAAAGGCGATTGCAAAGTTCTATTCCAATTCAATGGCCTGCAGTTTCGCCTGTCCGTTCTGGCGTTCAATGTTTCAATGACCTCAAGTATGGAACCACCTCTTCGCTCCAATACGGCTCCTCTGTCCCCCAGAAAAGGTAGTCGAGGTGTAGGGGATCACGTGCGTAGGCGGCCAACTCCTCAACGGTGACCCGCTTGCCGGTGCGGTGGTTGAGATCGGCGAGGTTTCCGTCCTGGACCGCCAACCCCGCCAATGTGCCTTTTGCGCGCGTAGCGACAAGAGGCAACGAGTGCTTGCGCTGGTACCGGCGATTGGGGAGCAGGTCAGGACCGCCGACGCCGAAGCCGAGCGAGTCGGCTAGCCGATAGATTCCTTTGAGGTAGCCCTTGTCGTTCTCGGGAAGCGACTCGCCGGGCATGAAGTTGGCGTAGATCAACACATCTGACGTTTTGAACGCTGCCCGCGTAGCCCGCATCAGGTCGCATATTGCATCGTAGTAGCCTGCGGGCGTGTAACCCTTATCAGCGAAGCCGCCGTCGATTGAGGTCTCTGCGAAGTTGATTCCAGCAATCTTCCCGTCGAAGGCGACAGCCAGTGCCCTGATGAGCGTGATCAGCCGCGCACGCACTGCCGGATCCCAGCGCCTCGGGATCCAGGTGCTGAACAGGGTGCGGCTCTCGTCGTCGTCGGGATGGTAATACCCCGCGACAACACCACCATGGAATTCAGGATCTTCGCGCAGGTAGGGAGGGACATTGGGGTGCGCCTCTACGAACGAGATGTCCTGAAGCTGAATGAAGAGGCGTTTCCTCTGACGAGTGAGGAGTTCGAGGTCATGCCGGATCGCCGAGAAATCGTAATCGTCGCGCCGTGGCTCGAGTTCGCTCCATCGGTACTTGAGTTGGGCTCCGACCAGCGCGGGGGTCTCAACGAATGCCAATTCGGTGATCCTCTCGCGATCGAGGCCGTAGAAAACATAGTGCCGTGGTTCCTGAGACGTTGCAGTCGAGAGGACGACGACGAACGCGGCGAAAATCAAATCAAAACGCGTCACTAGAAATCCTGACGATTTGTGCGACCCTTCCTTGGGAATCATTGCTATGGAACTTTGCTAACGCATGACATTCCCGAAGGCGCGCCCCCTAACATATATTATGCTGTAAAGCGACATCCCGAGTTTGCTGCAATGTCCTGCCGCGCCGGCTGGTTATACTGCAGCTCTGCAAGATATTGCCCCTTCGAGCGGACGGGCTGCCGGGTTTCACTCTGGGGTTCTGGTTCAAGAACAGTTGTCGGAGGGATCAGTGGCTGGAAGGGGGAAGGATCGAAGGACCGGAAGATCCAGCCACCCTTGGCAATGTATGTTACGCCGCCGCTTCGAGTGTGTCAATGCCGAGAGGCACTATTGCCCACCTTCCCCTGCGTACATATACCTACTTTCATTCGAAAACGGAGAAATTTCCCGAAAATTCTTACCAACCCTCCTGAAATCGGCGAAAAGGGCGGTGATTTGATGAATCCGTCGAGCGAGATAGGTGGCTACTACAGGATCAGTGGTAGGGCAAACACGGATATGATTGGCGTGGTTTGAAGAACAAATGTCCCCTTCATCGGGGCATCTTCTATTCCTCTCAATGAGTTCTGTCGTCTGTATCAGACACCCTCTTGGTATGAAGAAAGTCCTCACTGGAAGGTTAGCGTCGTGTCTAAAGTCTGGCCTCCCCAACGCCAGAATTGAAACGTGTAGGTTCCTGCAGACGGGACGACAACCGATGCCGACGCTTCCAGACTCGACAGAACCTCATAACAGGGCTCGTTGTTGCGAGGGCGGACATAGACCGTGACGGAGATTGACTGACCTGAAATGGAATACTCCGATCGCACAAAAATATAGCACGGTGTTGGAACGGTGCATTGGACTGTGAAGGAAACAGTTCGGCCTTCCATTCCTATGCATATGATAGAATCCACACTCGCCGGGCCGAGATTCGGTAGCTGCTCGCCGGTGTCCGTGATGCACCCGGCAAGCATCAGCAGTATCAACACGAGGAACGCAGAAATCTTCACTGTCGTCTCACCGGCTGCTACTCCACCCTGAATGAATTTGAATATATCTGATACTCATGGATGTGGTCAGGATCCCATCCTACGTCCATCTCGATGCGGTAATCGCCCGGAATATGCAGGCTGAGTGTGTCAATGTAGGGTTGGCCGAACGGGATTGGCATGGCGCCGTTCCGATAGATTGCGATACAGGCCTGGTTCCGATCTTTGAATGTACTCCAGGATCCGTTTTCCTGCTTCTGGATCCCAAACCCGAGCCGGTAGTTGCAGTGCCATATATATGCCACAGCATCTCCCCAATTTTGCACCGTGAACGTGATTGTCTCTGATTGACAATACGAACTCTTGTCGGTGGAGATCACCACCTTTCCTGAATTGTCGGGCCCGAAGTCAGCGCAACTACAGGAAACGATCAACAGGCATGCTGCCGGATATTTTCCGTACACTGGAATCGTGCCCTCCGTGCAACATGTACGAGAGCAACTCCATCGAGATTCGGCCAACCGTCAACGAATCAATATCTCGACTGAACTCAGTCGTATAGAGAGCCAGATATACATCGCCAAAGGGTCGGCTTCTACGTTAGCACTGAATCGGATCCTGAGGCCGTTCTGCCTGTATGGAGCGGTCAGGTTCAAGGGATAAAAAGTCGTCACTGTCTTCTGATACGGGACGTCGCTCCGGATCAGATACGTCTGTGCGGATTCCAGTATGACCGTTCCGGTGAAGTTGACCATGTCATCTTTGGGCTGCACACCGTTATCCTTGCAGCCCACGACAAGAAGTGGCAACACCAGCGCCAGGGAGAATCTCGATTTCATCGTTTTCTATGTCCTTTCGCCCACTAAAACCGTACAAAAAGATGAAATCCCTCGAAGCAAACGATTGGTGAGAGTATTGGCAGATAGCTCATGTCCATTCGAATCACCACCCGTCGATGGACGAAAAGAACAGAGCTTAGTGTCTCGTCTGAACTTTATCATACCTTGGACCGCCATAATTTGCGCTCCTACTGTAGTAACGTCCGGCTGGCCCAGAGCCCCCTACGCTTCGGGAACAAACAGCGACGGCATTGTCGGCAGCCCAACATCACACACTTCCCCGGCTCCAGTTGTCGTTCTCGAAGTGTTGGAGCTCATTCATCTCCTTAAGGACCTTGAGCTCCTGGTCTCCGCCTCCTACCCTTGCTGGTTCGTCCTGGTCGATGAGGTTCACATCTCCTACCAGCCGATTCCTGTACCTGCGATCATTCAGCAGCGCAAGTATCCGTTTACTTTTCGCGCTCATGCAAATTCACCTCCTCCCCGGCTTCTTCCTACCAATCGTGCAATACAACTTGTTCTGATGTCTCTTGATGAAGAAGCCCTTGTAGTCCGCAGCTAGAACCACAGCGCCCACTCTTATGTGCATCGGTCTACCACGATCTGCGAGCCATTTCTGCACTTCGTCGGCCCACTGAAGGTCCGCGTAGTACCTTGGGTACTTGGGGTGATGCTCTATCCAGTCAACGCAGGCTTGGAATTCGTCATACGATTGGCGCAGTTCTTCCCGGGTCGTAATGTAGAGCTCTTCATGGGAAATCCTTGTATATGGATTGACCTTCCCCAAGAACCCAATCGCTGTCAGATCGGGGTATTTTTCAAGAATTTCTAAGAATTCATCTTTTTTCATCGTTCTTTCTCCATTTCAAAATCAGAAAAGCTAAAAAATCTCCTATTCCCATCCCTTTCCCTTGACATTTCATCCCCAAACTGAAGGATCTTACAGGTTTTTTCTCCCATTGCCCATTTTGCCCGTAATTGCCTGGGATTCTCATTCTTGGACCTACTTGGACCAGCTCGGACCAACCCTCTGGTCCACGATTTTTGTCACTTTTGTTGGGGTTTTCTTATATTTTTTTATTTTGGACCAATGGACCAACCTTCTTAGAAATTCTCAAAAACAAAAAGAGAAAAAGAATAAAAGTATCCCATTCAAAATATGGAGTTATCCCCGGTCCAACTGGTCCACTGGTCCAAACTCGGGAATTGGCGAAAATAGGTCAGGTTCTTCACTTTTTGTTTTTTGTGCTGGTCCAATGCCTGGTCCCCCCTGGTCCATTAGACTATTGAGGTCCCCTTTCATCCTCTCCGTCATAGCGTAGCATCGCCTGCGGGGCAGCTCCTTCTTCTTTTGGTCTTCCAATCTGGGGCGGTTCTTCTCCAATCCCTCGATCCTGTTGGTTTTCGCAAGCCAACGAACCACATCGTCTCTGTCATGCCCACCATATTCATACGATGAAAAGCACTCTGCCGGGAGATATCCCCCTTTGAGGTATGGTGTGAATTCGCCCTGCTCATCTTCCATCCTGTCCGCCAACTTCTCTATAAATCGCTCCCCAGTAGACTCGATTGACGTGACGTTGAGCGCGAATAGCCGACTTTCATACTCGGTAATCGGCGTGGGGATCTGAAACCGGCAGCCGTCATTGTTCCCGATCGCCTCGTGGATTCTCTTTAGTTCGGTCCTTATGTAATGCCCCAAACGGCTGCGGATCTTATCATGAATCTTATTGTCTCGCCTGTCTTCCTCGAATGCTTTCATCTCGTACACGAAGAACTGGTTGTTGGTGTCCTTGGTAGGCAGCTCTTCTTTCTCGACGAAAATAGGGAGGGAGTCGTTAGACATTATAATCACGTTCAGGTTGTTCCGCACGTCGTGAGCGACCTGGAACTTTTCATTTCGGTTCACAAATTCCTGGCCGGCAAGTTGCTTCAATCTGGCATACTGCCGTGGATCCCGACGATGCATGGTCTCGTCAGCCACGAGAAGCTTCTTTTCTGCCCACCCGGTAAACTCGGAATCATCGGCCTTCCAGGTTGATGAGAGGAATTGATAAATATCGGCCACAACGTCCCCGAAAATGGTCTTGCCGGATCCTTTCGGACCATACAAGAGAATGAACGGTAGCCGCTTATGGTTGGTGTAAGTGTACATGGCGAGCCATTGTTTGACAAAATCCGTGTAGTCCCCGAAAAGGCTTTTCAATCACTGATTGATGAAATCATTGTCTGCTAGATCTCCTGGAATGGCAGGATGCCGTACTTCCCATACACCATTTGTCAGCCGGAGCTGTGGGGCCGCAAGGTTCATATCAGAAAGCTGTATTTCACCCACGGTTGAGGGAACGAGTTTTTGCTCAAGCAGGTACTTCCTAATTTCAATCTGTTTCGCCTGTTCCGCCACATCCATCAAGAGAAAAGCATTATGCCACCCGATGTCATCGACTGATACTGATATCCTGCGCGTATCGTCATCGCGCGTCAATTGCACTTTTGAACAGCTTGTACCGTGGGCATAGAATCCCGTAGTTACCATGTCCGGGGAGGGATAACATCGCTTGGAGTAATAGTTCTTGCCGCAGTGTGAACAGTAGATGGTCCTCGAGTATCGGGACCCTTGTGGGACAAAAATCACCGCAGATGCAGTACCATTTCCTACATCCTCACTATCATTGCAGAATGGACACCAAATAGGGGTCTTTTCGTTCACTTCGTACGCGACAACCAACTTCCCCTTTGCTGTCCTCACTCTTAGCGTGGAATCCCAAGCCTTCTGGATATTCTTCATTCCGTCGTCGACGTTGTAATCCGAATATCCATTCTTTTGCATGTAGTCGAAGGATAGACAATCACCCGGGGAGGTAAAGAATTGACGCGCCCCGTCGATAACGCTCGG